>Ga0209088_10000116_pt1 | contig 57931 bp, 33 predicted proteins | sample S_140625_EF_Meta_FD_187324 | JGI IMG/M metagenome (GOLD analysis project Ga0209088, IMG submission 187324) | Freshwater microbial communities from Lake Simoncouche, Canada to study carbon cycling - S_140625_EF_MetaG (SPAdes) (version 2) | ecosystem: Environmental > Aquatic > Freshwater > Lake ... | reverse complement strand
AAATAGGTCAGCTCGCACTCTATTTGTATGCCGCTTTCATATTCACTTACTATGACATTTTGAACTCTAACACGAGGATCATGGTTAATAATAGTGGATACATTTTCTACTATAAGACTTTTAACTTCTTCAGTTAGGGGATCAAATAACAGGTCCCAGATAATAGTACCAAAATCTGGGTTTTCAAGGCGCTCGCCGTAACGAATGTGAAAGTGATTGACAATATCTTGCTTAATTAATGCTAGATCGTATAGAGCAAAGCCGCCGGTTGGATTGCCTACCGTGCTAAGTCCCCTGTAAGTTTTGCTTAAAGGTGGTGCAGTAGTTTTTGTAACTTCAGGAACAACTGTTCTAGTGTATAGTGATTTTTCTATGCTCATAGTAGTATTTATTTGCTAATTTTCCTAAATGTATCAGTTGAAGTAGTATACTTCGTTGGGTCTTGACCATGTAAATTTTCGTGGCCGTCCCAAGGTTCATGCATAGGTGTTCTTGCTACTACAATGGCCAAGGCATCCGGTTGTACTGCGTTTGTTATAGATGCGGCAGTTGCGGCTTCAGCTAATGGTCCGTTTAGATTAATTTTTGCTCCGCTGGTAAGATTAATATTCGATGCGGCATTAATAGACGTTGCTGTTCCAGAGGTAAACTTATTTCCTCCCGAGGACAGCAATGCAATATCTGCTCCTGAAGTTATTTTTACATTTGACCCAGTTTGTAAATTAAATGCTTGCCCAATAGCTTCGCTACTTGCACCTGTAACACTGGTATTTCTATTGGCTCCAATACTTTCATGTTTTGTGCCCACAACAGATATTTTTTGGTCAGTGCCAACTATTAAGCTGTGTGCAGAACCAACTTCAACATTGTGTTTTGCTCCGGACCGAATGTTAACATTTCTGCCAGCATCCATATTAATGTCTTGGTCGGCCTTGATGTTTATATCTTTTTCTGTATGAATACTAACGGAGTCTTGTGCATAGATATCTATCTTGCCCATGCTGGTTAATTCTATCCATGTAGTGCCTGCGGCATTGCCAATATAAATTAAGTCTTCACTATTGTGTAAAAGAATTTGATGCCCTGTGCGAGTACGAATACGTACAAGTTCGTTGTGTGGAATATCTGGCTGACCGCCAGACTCTCCGTTTTCTACGCTGACATATTCTGGAGGGCCTTCGCTTGCAGGAGTTTTACGAATAAAACTTTCGTCTCCGTCATCCATAACAAATGTGGTTCCGCCTAGTCGACTGACAAATGCACTCATCCTGCTTTCTTTTTTACCTATTTGGCCAGTAGGAGCATTAGGTTTTCTATCAACTGGGCCAGGAGTGCTAATGCCAAATACAGTACTCGGTAATTCTCGCCTAGCACTACTAGAAGTTATGCCCCTAGTATCATCTTTGTTTAGCCCCTGCGTTGTTAATATTTTATGAAACGGATGTATTGGTTTTGGTAATTGTGTTATATCAGGTTGTGATTGTGCGGCAGCACTACTAGCCCTCTTATTGTATTCAGCTACAACTTTTCTTTCGTCACTACCTGCTTCTGTAGTGGTAGACGTTGCTGCCATTCCAGGCACCATAAAATTTACATACTCGTCAGGAGCACAACCAATCCAATAGCCTTTTGCCGCATTACCATAGGCAAACATAACCATTACAATAGTGCCTACATCAGGCGGAACCATCCACATGCCGTAGGCTTTTTGTGTGCTGTCGTAGTCGTTAGGTTCAGCATTTGTAAAAGTAATACTAGTTTGTCCTGCGAATGGACTTAGATATCTAACTGTAATTACTGATCCTGTAATACCAGGTTCATCTCTACCAACATCGTTAATTAATTCAACTTGCAATGAACCCATGTACTTTGCATCGATGTGACTGACTACTCGAGCCATATATGGGCCCGGGTAATCAAAGTACCGTTCTTCTGATCTTGAATCTTCTGGAAGTGTATCGTTTATCATAAATTATGCCTGATCTGAGGTCTCCGAAGAAGCTCTGGAGTAACCGTCTTTACTTTCTGCAAAAGCAACCACAGTTTCGCCGGATGCAACAACAATGTCAACGTCATTAGTTTTTTCTTGGTCTCCTGGAGTTACTTGAGCTCCTCGATCTCGTTCTTCAACATCGGCTGCGCGATAAAATACTGCATTGCCGTTGGCGTCTGTTCTAAATACATTGCCTAAACTGTCTGTAGATATATCACCTTCGTTAGAATTCTCAGATCGATCAAGTGCTGTTAGACCTGGAGGATTTTGATTTGATCTACGTGCTAAATTTAATACCTGTGTAAACTTTCCCTTAACAAAACTACTCTTTACAGTGATTACTTTATATAATCCACTAAAGGGTATTTCTAACTGTGTTTTAATCTCGTCTGGAAATGTTAAGCTCCCCCTTGAGTTTAAATCAACAGGTGTACGAAAATTAATTAATATATCTACTTCGCTTGACTGATAATCCATTGCACCGGTAGCTGTTAAATTTATTCTACTAGTTGAATTAGTATTAGTAAAATTTCCTAGTCCGCTATCTGCCAAATAATACGGATCTCCTAAAATAGTCATATCTGCTTGAACTTTTTCAGTTCCTAAATTTAATATACGTGCTTGGAATTGCTTTGCCACAAGGGTCTTGTACGTATCAGCATCACCGCCGCCGTCACTGCTTTTCCATCTGTCAACTTTAGCTAGACCTATAGCAGTTCCGGTCGCTACGTCGCCGCCAGAGTTGGCATTGCCGTTAATTGAAGGAACATAAGGCAGTAAGCTGTCTGACGGAGCAACCCCTGCTTGTCCTAAACGAGACATTAATGCTTCGCCTGCGGCGGCTCCCAGGCCTTCTGCCAGTAACGGTACACCAAAATTATTGTTTAGGGTTAATTTAAAATCTAACACATCAACATTTTTTCCGGTGTATATGTAATTATATTCCTTAACTGCCTCATCAACAAGTTGTTGATAACCACTAGCTGTAATGTTAGGCGTTGCAAATAACGATTGATGAATCTTATATGGCACTACTCTAAACACTAGTAGTTTAGGATTAACACCCACATTTTCATTTTGTTTATTGGCATTTATTATATAGGCTTGAGTTTCAATCCTAAACCAATCATAAAAGCCATCTTTAGGAGTCTTAGTCACTGCTCCGGTACAATAATCGCTCATTAACATTACTTCTGTAATTGCATTGATAATACTAGTACCTTTTCTAAATACAAATTCTTTTTTATCTTTATCTACTTGATAAGCATTACGTGGAAATTTTTTATTTGTCAGCGCAGCCACTGTGATATTTTTATCGTTAGCATTGGGATCGTCTGGTTTTTTAGCGTCAAGGCCGCCTTGTGCTAGAGAAAAATTCATGCTGGCTTTGCCTAATGTGCTAACTTCGTTTTCTGCTTGTATTAAGATCTTAGTCTTATCACTTCGTGTTAATTTAACTCGAGACAATACATTGCCGCCGCCGACGGTGCCTTCTTTTATTGTTGCTCCATTATCAGGCGCTTCTTGCGGGGCAATCGTTTGTAATTCTGTAGGAAACACAATAGCAATTTCGTCGGGCAGATAAGGCTTTTTTTCATCCGTCTTTGACGTTTCTAATAATCTACTAGTCATTAGATGTTGCAAACTAGTAGTACCGCTTTGTAGCATTTCAACAACTGTTGCTCCGGTTATTGCAAAGTCAGATTTTAAAAAATTATAATTGTCGTTTAATGCTAGTTCGTTCCATGCTTGTGACTTTACTTGATACTTGCATCCTGCAGATGTAATAGTCATATTGATACTATACATCCTAATTGGAAAATATCTAACCGACACTGTTTTAGATTTATTGTCATCAGTGTACCCTTTAAATTCTAAACTTAATAGATAAGGAGCCTGTGTATAATCTGTGTGACCATTTTGTACTGCGGCAATTTGACAGCTTTGTAAAAACTGCCCCATGCTGTAGGGTTCCGTTACTTCAAAATCTAAAGTAATTACGTTAGTTCCTTTTGTTGACGACGACGGTGTAATTTGACAATACATTTCTACATTGTCGATAAAATAATCATATTTTCCGGAAGGATTATCTCGTGGTTGATAAGCTGTTGATACTCTCGACTCTGAAAACCTGCCGCCACTGCTTAAAATAATTTTACCAACTAGACCTTTTCTATAACTCTCGTCAGGAAAGTTAACAGCATCTGCAGACAAACTACTCAAGGTAAACAAATAATTACTTGAGACAAATTTTTCTAGAGGATTAACAATTGGCAATGTAATTTTTTCTTGGCCGCCGCCAGCGTTAGAAGAAAGGTCAAGTGTTGTAGGTAAATTTGCTACGCTTTCGGCAGATATTTCTGAGCCTCTATCAATAGCGGCTGCGGCTGCGGCGGCGTTTAATCTTTGTGTTTCGGCTGCGCTTTGATCTGGTGTGGTAGTGGTGGTATTTGCAGGAACTTGACCGCCTGCGGTAGCAGTTGTAGTCGGTACGCCTGTTGCACCGCTAACTGCTTTTTGTGCGGCGATGAATGGAGTCTTAGGAGATACTCCGTTCCCGTCGGCCTTGGCGTTCAATCCGTCTTTAGCAATTGCTCCAGCGCCCGATAAAGAAGAAGCGGCTAGCCAACCTGCTCGTTGTTCTTGCGGAGTATCAGCTGTAAGTCTATAAGTGCCTTCTGGAGTTTTTACAGTTTCTAATGTTCTAGCATTGACCGCTGTGTACTTTTCGTATGCTTTGTCTTGTGCGGCAGAATTATATAAAAATTCTTGTATGCTTTTTGGCTGGCCACCGGCGCCTACCCAATTTTTGGGATCGTTTAGTGCGGCATTGCCTAATTTACTTGCGCCAGGTTTTAAGAGACCAACAGTTTCTAATGCTTGTGCGCCCATCTGATAACCGCCAGCATAACCAAATTGATTTACAACAGTATAGTTTCCGCGACTTTCATCATAAAGGCGTTGAGCTCTATACTTTTCATAGTTAGCCGGCGTTAGCCCTGCAATTGTTGTTGCCATCTTATATTCCTAATACTCTGAATAGCGTAGTTTTTTTAGGAAGATAAATTAGTGTACCTACTTTAAAATCAAAAATTGGATCTCGTATAACGTTCATATTTCGCTGAGTGAACACCCACCACAACTTTGGAGTGCCATATAAATCTTGAGAAAGCAGGTCTGGTCTATAGTTATAATGGGGGTCAATGGTATAGGGAATATCATCAGGCTCTGCACTAACAGGACGTATGTTAAAATTTCCAAGATAGCCGTTTGACATAGCAGTATCATGCCACGGACTAGTAATTTTATATGCCATTAAATGTAACCTCCGTCATCCAAATAATTTCCATTGACAAATGCATCTAATGAGAATTTACGTTGCTGTGTTCTACTATAAATTGGCATTAGTTGAATTGTCATTGTACTTTTTACAGGAGCATAACTTGTTTTGCCATCGACTAAGGCATCTCCAAAATCTAGCGGATCATGGAATCCTCCTACACTGGCAGAAATATAATCGACTTCTTTTGGTAGGTCCATAGTAAATGTTTTAACCACTACAGGAACATTATTAAAAACATATGCTCCATAACCATTTAATCGAACAACGGGCGGAGGTTGGCCTGCATCGGATGAGTCACCAAACGACATTTTTGTAATGGATCTCAAGTAGTGGGTGGCAGCGACCCAATATGCGGCATCGACACTATTTTCGCAGTAAAAGTCAGCAGTAATGCTAATTGTTTCAACTCTGCTATTCTCATAGGCCATAAAGGCATAATTATTATGTGTGGTGTCAAGAGAGTTATAAGATGCTGAGTGTGTTAAATTAACTTGTGGCGTAAAAGGAAAAATCAAACTGTTTCCCGAATCTACTAAAGGTGCTAATATTGGACTAGCTATGTATGCAAGATTGTTTGTTGGTAAACTTAATTTTACTCGCCAATCAATAGAACCTTTTGAAAATGTCACTGCTCCGGGAATACGTCCCAAAGGAGCTTCACTACCGCCAAACATCGGTCCTTTAAAGAAATTCACAGCGGCAGCGCCAATTGCAACTCCACCTGCTATTTTAGCTAACTTGTTATTGCCTGTTGCGGCGGCAATAGCTGACACACTAGTTGCTGTTGTTAAAAAACTATTATCTGGCATATTTGGTAATCTCCGTCAGTAGTATTTATTGACTTTATTAACTGCTGACATTATAATGTACATGAGGAGTCATAAGAACAATGAAAAAAGTAAACTACCTAAATAACAAAGACTTGTTATTAGAAATACATAGAAGTAAAAACAGTTACTCCAGCTATACAAAACCCGAATATCATCAATACGATCTTATTCTGCCTAGCATAGAAAAGATTAACATTCGAACCATTGCAGAAGCCAAACGAGTTCGAGCAAAAAGGCTAGGGCAACAGGCATTTGAAGCGGCAAAAGCCGTCAACCCTAAATGCAAGGCCGCTGAATTTGAAGTAGATTATAAAACTATCGAAAAGCCCGATGTAGTCTTTCGAATTATGACCTATGATCATATACCGTTAGAGCCGGGACGTAAACGCACACCAAAGACCCTAGCTGATCACAGAGAAAAAGTTAACTTTCCAGCTTTCCAACATTGGAAGTTTGACGAAAATGACGAGCTTGTTTGCGTTGGTAAAAGTCATTGGAAAGGTCCTATGAAGACTGGTAAGTTTTGCAAGGATCACGGGCAGGTTACTAATACGCTGGCTCGAATGTATATCAAGTTATGTGAACGATATGCAACCCGTGGCAACGTGCGTGGCTACACTTACAATGATGAAATGAAAGGTCAGGCTATTTTACAGCTGACTCAGATCGGTCTACAGTTTGATGAATCTAAATCAGATAACCCTTTTGCCTATTTCACTGCGGCAGTGACTAACAGTTTTGTTCGAGTAATCAATATTGAAAAGAAAATGCAAAACATTCGAGATGATATTTTAGAAATGAACGGAATGAATCCAAGTTATACTAGAATGATCAATGCAGAGTATGCCAGTGCGGCAAAACGTGATGCAGATTCCACTGCGGTTGTGCCTGTTGGCGATATTGAAGTTGACCCTGCAGAGTAACTTCTGTTATAATAGCCTAAAAGGACAATGAATGTTTAAAAAAGTAGCCTGTTTTACTGACATACACTTTGGATTAAAATCAAATAGCGCAACTCATAATCAAGACTGCGAAGATTTCGTAGATTGGTTCATTGCGGAAGCCAAAGCGGCTGGGTGTGAAACCGGTATCTTTCTAGGTGACTGGCATCATAATAGAAACAGTTTGAATATTACTACCATGGATTATACCTTGCGTAGTTTAGAAAAGCTGGGTAAAGCATTTGATAACTTTTATTTCTTCCCAGGCAATCACGACTTGTACTATAAAGACAAGCGTGACATTCATTCAGTTGAGTTTGGCAAGTATGTTCCGGGCGTTACTGTTGTTAATGAGATTACAACAATCGGTGATACTACCCTAGTTCCGTGGCTAGTAGGGGACGAGTGGAAGAAAATGGAAAAGCTAAAGAGCCGTTATGTCTTTGGTCACTTTGAGCTTCCCTTATTTTATATGAACGCTATGATACAGATGCCGGATCACGGCGAACTACAGGGCACACATTTTAAAAATCCCGAATATGTATTCTCGGGACACTTCCATAAACGACAAGCTAAAGAAAATATTGTCTATATCGGCAATGCTTTTCCTCACAACTATGCAGATGCATGGGATGATGACCGAGGAATGATGATTCTTGAGCACGGAAGCAAGCCAGAATATCGCATATGGCCCGATGCTCCTAAGTTTAAGACAGTTAAACTAAGTCAACTTATTGATGATGCTGAAACACTTATTAAAAGTAAGAGTTATCTGCGTGTAGGTATCGATATTCCTATCAGCTATGAAGAAGCCAGTTTCATTAAAGAAACATTCTTAGCACAATATGACATTAGAGAACTTACTCTTATCCCAGAAAAGAAAGATGTTGAAATTAATAACGATTTAGATGTAGAACATTTTGAATCAGTTGATCAGATTGTCAGCAGTCAGCTGGCTAATATTCAAAGCGACAGCTTTGATCCAAAAGTATTGCTAGCGATCTATAATAACCTATGATAAAAATAAAAGACCTAACAGTTAAAAACTTTATGAGCGTGGGAAATGCCACGCAGGCAGTAGACTTTAAGAAGGGTCATCTTACGCTTGTACTAGGTGAGAACTTAGATCAAGGCGGAGATGACAGCGGAAGTCGTAACGGTACAGGTAAAACAACTATCGTTAACGCACTTAGCTATGCTATCTTTGGCAATGCGCTGACTAATATCAAGAAAGATAACCTAATCAACAAGATCAACAGCAAGAACATGTTAGTTACTGTTGAGTTCGAAAAAGACGGCATTCTTTATAAGATTGAACGTGGTCGTAAACCCAACATTCTTAAGTTTTATATTGACGATCAAGAACAAGAAGCCGCAGATGACGGACAAGGCGATAGTCGCGAAACGCAAAAAGACATTGATGCTCTGTTGGGTATGAGTCACGACATGTTCAAGCATATTGTAGCTTTAAACACCTATACAGAACCTTTCTTGAGTATGAAGGCCAATGATCAACGTGCTATTATTGAGCAGTTATTGGGTATTACTATTCTAAGTGAAAAGGCAGAAGCACTTAAAGAACAGATCCGTATTAGCAAAGAAGAAGTAGTGCAAGAAGGTGCTCGTATTGAAGCTATCAAGCGTTCTAATGAGCGCATACAAGAAAGCATCAATAGTCTAAAACTTAAACAGGGCATGTGGCAAAAGAACCGCGATAGTGATGTTAAAAAGATTGAAGAAGCTATTGCAGAGCTTGCACAGGTTGATATTGATGCAGAAATCAGTCAACACGAAAAGTTAAAAGTCTACGATGAACAAGCCGCACTAATTAAGAGTCTTAATAAAGAAAAGGCCACACTTGAAACTGCACTTATGCAAGCAGATAAGTCAGTTAAGAAATATCAAAAAGAAATAGCACAGTTAGAAGCTAATAAATGTCCAGCATGTGACCAAGAACTACACGATCACAAGCATGATGAGATGAAAAAGCTAGCAGAGAAAAACCTTGCTGATTCAGATACATACATGTCCAAAGTAGCAGAGGACTTAGAAGTGTTAGTTACAGAACTAGAAGCCATCGGAGATATTAACGGTCGCCCTAAAACCTTCTACGACAGCCTTAGCGAAGCATTTAATCATAGAACAAATTTAGAAAGTCTTGGTGTCCAGTTGAAAAACAAGCAAGAAGAAGTTGATACATACCAAGAACAAATTACAGAACTAGAGCATACTGCTCTACAAGAGATAAACTGGGACACAGTTAACAGTTTAAATCTTATGAAAGAACATCAGGAGTTTTTATTAAAACTTCTAACCTCTAAAGATTCGTTTATTCGTAAGAAGATCATTGATCAGAATCTTGCTTACTTGAATAATCGACTAACCTATTACCTTGATAAGGTGGGTCTACCTCACACCGTTGTATTCCAAAATGACCTAACGGTAGAAATAACCCAACTCGGGCAAGATCTCGACTTCGATAACTTGTCACGAGGAGAAAGGAATCGCTTAATCTTAGGATTGTCGTGGGCGTTCCGTGATGTTTGGGAGTCGTTATATCAAAACATCAATCTCTTATTCATAGATGAACTTATTGATTCCGGCATGGATGCCAACGGAGTTGAAAACTCTATTGGTATTCTTAAAAAGATGGCTCGGGAACGTAATAAGAACATTTATCTAATCTCTCATAGGGACGAATTAGTGGGTCGAGTGAACAACGTGCTCAAGGTAATCAAAGAAAATGGCTTTACGTCTTATGCAAATGACGTTGAGATCTATGAGTGACATTGATACTCACGAGCTGATCATTAGAGAGTTCATGGAGTACTCTAAATGGAGTACTCGATTTGAGCTCCACGGTTATAAAGAAAGTGCTGTTAAAGCACGAGTAGCTCTAGGCGAAATACGCAGACTAATAATGATTCGGCGAGCAGAAATACAGGCAAAGAAAAATCTAATACACGGAATCCAAAATGAAGGCAACGAAGAGGATAGTGACGATAACTAGTTGATGCAATGGATTTATCAACATCAACCATTAGACGAAATACCAGAAGATCATATTGGTTTTGTCTATATCATTACAAATCTCAAAACTGGACAAAAGTACATAGGCAAGAAACTAGCGCAGTTTAAGCGTACTAAACCCCCACTCAAAGGCAAAAAACTCAAAAGAAGAAGTGTAGTAGAAAGCGATTGGCGCGAATACTATGGTTCATCTGACAGGTTAAACGCAGACGTCCAAGCATTAGGTCCAGAACATTTTACAAGAGAAATACTTTACCTTTGCAAATCCAAGGCAGAAATGTCATATCTAGAGGCAAGAGAGCAATTTGAACGCAGAGTTTTAGAGTCTGATGACTATTATAATGGTATTATAAATGTCAGAGTCGGCGGATCAAACATACTCAGGCAACGTCTTTTAGAACAATCTCAGGCAAAATAAACGGTTAAAGCTCGCACTGGCTAATATCTAGTGCCCGGAAACCTGGATCTCGGATCACAGGGAGGGGAATCTCTTGCCGTTAAGAGTGCTCAGCAACTATCCTTAACAGGACGACGATCGCAAATGCCGCGGTTTTGCTGTTATAAAACTTCAAGGCAAGAAGGAAGGGAGAAATACCCTACGTGTGTACGTATGTTAGCGTATATTTGCACACCGCCGTTGTGATAAAGACTCTGCTCGTGGTACCGGACAACCGCCACTGTAATGCAGTAACGCTAGTGTGACATGTTCAACTCAGATAATGTCGTTTAAATCTTTGCCCTGCCTGGGCAAAGTGTGACTGAACAATCTAGATAATATCTTAAGTGCTTCGCACTAAATCATAAGTACATAATAAGAAAGAAGAAGAATAGTGTGAGCGAAAGCGAAACACAGATGTACGCAGTACATCTACATACATCCCGATATAAATATACTAACTGTTCAGGAATACAATTATGAAGCTATACGAAGTTCTATTAGAAGATAAGAAACAAGTGCAAGAAGCACCTATGGGTATGCTGAATACTCTAGGTAATAAGGCTATGTCTAAATTAGGTAATGCTCGAGCTACGGGTAAACTTAGTACAGGTAGTTTAGCTAATCAACTTCACAAAGAGTTTCAAACATATTTAGGTAAGACTGGGCGTGAAGCTACTAAAGATGCTGTTATGGGTTTCTTGTCAAGTAAAGGATATCCTACACAGGGCGCGGCAACTATTATTAATACTGCACTTAAAGGCGCGGCTAATGCCCCTGCTGGTCCGTTAGCCAACATGAAAAACACTGCACGAGGACTTGTTGGTAAAGCCAAAGACGCAATGGTTAAACAAGCGGGTAACATAGCAGATAAGATGAAACCTGGACTTAAGGCAACTCCAATAGATAGAACTGAGCCAACAATGGGCGATGAAACTCCAACAACTACTGCTCCTGCTGATACTACAGCGGCTGCTCCTACTAAGACAGGTGGCAGTTTTAATAATCAACTAGGTGGCGGGCAAGCAACTTATAATAGATCTACTGGTTTTGATCGTAACACAATGAAGAATACATCTGAGCCAATGGATCCTAAGTCAGTTGGCGGAGTTCCAAATACTACTAATCCTACTACAAATAAATCTCCACAAGCTGAACCAGAACAGCCAGGTTTCCTACAGTCAGCAACAGATAAGATTAAAAAACGTAAAGCTGTATCAGCAGGTAAAATTAATCGTGGCAATGCATTGGCAGAAGCAGGTCCTGGTGTTTTACCACAGAGTATTATTGACAAAGCTATACTCAAGGCTGCTCAAGAAGCAGAGATAATGAACACTAAGCAAGGTAAAACATCTACACAACAAACAAAATCAGCTAACTTAGCTGGTGGTGCACCTACTGATACAGATGGTGACGGTGACATTGATGCCACAGACACTTCTAAATCTTCATCGGGTGGTGGGTTTGCCGCTGGATTAAAGAAAGGGTTTACTGGCAAAGCTAAAGCAAGTCCTGATCTTGCCAGTCTAGAACAGCGCATTGCCGCTATTGAAAAGAAAGTTGGACTAGCTTAAAAGAAAGGCAGTCCACTTTTCTTGGTTGTTTCAAGATTGTCTTCAACAATCTTTCCAATGATTTCTCTATCCTCGTAGGTAAGGTAAAATGCGTCTTCCATGGAAATCGCACCTCTCATATACCACGCTAACTTATATAATTCTAGTTTGAAATTTTTGGCTTCATTATCTATATGGTCCACCATCCGGAGAGCATCTTCAAGTGGGATAGTAAAGAGCCTTACGCGAAAAAACTTGCGGCGTCCAAAGTAATTGGAATCTCAACCATTTTAGGTGCCCCACCTGCTTGATCTTCTTCAGTAGTAGCAACCTTTTGTACAGGTATTGCAAACTTATTTTTTTGTATCTCAAGATGATCCATTATAGCTTTAAAGAAATCTTTGTCAGCATTGTCAATAAACTCTTTAATGAATATTGGATCGCTAGTTTCTCCATCAAGAGTTACAATCTTAACAACGCTGTTGGTAACCATGTCAACATTGATGTCAGTTAGCTTTTTAAAAGCCGCATTAAACAACTCCATCTTTTTAGTATCTTCCATTGCATTATCATTAACAATGCTAAAGATACGTTGTTCTTCTAGAGTTTTAATTGCAGTCTGAGTAAACTCTTTATATGTCAAAGGTCTAACAAATGCTTTAATGTCTTCACCAATTTGAATTTCATTATCATAAGCCGCATTTAATAACGAATCAAGTACCGTGCGTAGATCTAATTCAAATGTTCTTGAGTCTTCAATTACTGGAATAGTTATAGTAATATCTAATTTTTCACCATAGGTAGCAAGACGAATAGCAATTAAAATTGCATCCATATCAACACTAGGGATTTGCCATGCATTTTTAATACTAGGGAAACAGCTTTGTATAACATCTACTGTTGCTTGTCCGTTCATTAGAGCATCGGGAGTTTTCATAACCAACTCATCCTTTGCTGTCATTGCGTAAACGGGATACTCTCCGTTTTCAGATTTTTCTAGAACACCTGGAGGATAAAAATTGCCACTGCTGGGCAACTTAATATAGATCTTAGGTTGTCTAAAGTACTTCTTTAACGGGTTTAATGTTTGATTTTCCACAGGGTTTAACTCCAACTAAATAAAGGATAAGATATCATATTGTATTTATATACGCAGATTTAGGTGAAAAAATAAATGGCAGATACCACAGTAACCGGTAGAATAGGTGATCAAGAAGTTGCATTAACAAATGCCGCTAGCGAAGCTACGCTTCAAAAATTACTAGAAGCATTTAATAAATTTGGTGGTACAGGTGCCGGAGGTAGCGGTGCTAGTAGTGGTTCTGCTGGAGGCAGTGGTGGAGCTGTTGGTAAAGCCGCTACTACTACCGCTACTGCTCTTAACAAAGCTGGCGATGCAGTTGGTAGATTTGCAGGAGCAGTTGCAGATGCTACGGGCAAGCTATTAGGCTTTGCTGGTAATCTAATAGGCGGTACCGCTAAGGTCATGTTAGATCTTAGCAAAGAATTACTAATGGGCGGAGATCGTGTTAGTGACTTCACTGCACACTTGTCAAAATTGCCAAGCATATTTGGAGTACTTGGAGGATTAGTACATAGTCTATCTAGCTACATTGATAAAACTATTGATACATTTAGAAGCCTAAGTCAAGTTGGCGCAAACTTTGGAAATGATATTACAGCTATGCGCCAATCTGCGGCACAGTCTGGTATGAGCATGGATCGCTTTGCTAACTTTGTGCAACAGAATTCAGAAGCGTTTGCTAGCTTAGGCGGCACAGTTACTCAAGGTGCAAAACGATTTGGCGAACTAAGCAAGAATATGCGTGAAGGTCAAGCAGGGCAACGCCTATTAGAAATGGGATTCACTATAGACGAACTTAACGACACGCTAGTGACGTATGCTAGTATTAACAGTCGTATGGGACGAGATCGTCAGTTATCCGACAGAGAGTTAATTGCAAGTGCTGGAATATTTGGTGAAGAGCTTAACAAATCTGCGGCAGCTTCGGGACTTAGCAGACAATCACTAATGAAAGGTGTTGATGCTATGAGTAAAGAACTCAGCATACAAGCACTAAAAGCAAGAATTCCAAAAGATAAACAGCAGGCATTTGAAGTTGGTCTAACACAAATCCTTGACTCATTTAAGATTGGTGGACCTGCATTATTAGAAGGTGCTAAGGGATTTGTTAGTTCGGCAGAAGGCATTGCTATGACCGCAGTATCTCCTGAAATTATGAACACTATGAAACTCTATGCTGAAGGCGGACTTGACGCAACTGAAGCACAGAATCGTATGATAGTTGAAGCACAAAGGCAACGTGAAAAATTAATAAAATTAAGTCCAGCTGAAATTGACGCTAGAGAAAAAGCCATACCTGGATTTAAAACAGCCTATGCGGCCGTGATGGAAATGGCTTCAAAGACTGTTAAATCACAAAAAGAAATTGATGAAGCAATGGCCAAAGCAAAGAGAAACAAAAGCATTGAAGAATTTTATCTTAAATTCTCAAATGTAATAGAACTCTTTAGAGGCAAGCTGATGGATACTTTACTCAAGAGTCCAGCATTTACTAGATTAAGCGGCATGCTGGACAACTTGCTACAGGGGTCAGATGAAAAACTACCAAAGTTATTAGAAAGTGTTATATCAGGTTTTGAATTAATGTTAAAAGGTATAGGCGACTTTATAGAAGATGTGCAAAATCCCAACATTGGTTGGGGCGGTGCAATGAAGAAAGCCTATGAGAATATTTTAAAGAATTTATTCAGTATAACCCCTGAAGATCTAATTGATGGGAAAGGTCAAGCGGTATCTGTATCTGAAGCCGCTATGAAGAAAGTGGGTATAATGATAGGCGATGCATTTGCATCCATGTGGCCCGGAATAAAAGCTGGAATAGTATCAGGATTCACAGCACTATGGAATAATGACGACATTAGAAATGCAGGAATCAAAGGCATATTAGCACTATTTGCAGTTTGGGCCGCATTTAAAGTTGGTGGTGGACTAATAAGTGGTGCCGCAAGTAGAGTAGCAAGTGGCGGCGCAGCCGCAAGTGCAGGTGGAGGAATGGGAGCAGGCCTAACAGGATTAGCAGGCGGTTTAAAGGCAATAGCAAATCCAATGGCACTACTTGGATTAGGAGCAGTTACTTTAGCAATCATGGGATTAGCCAAGGCATTTGAAATTGCAAGTCCAGGATTTGAATCATTTGGTACAATGGTAAAACGTATACTTGAAGGCGTAGCCCCAGTAATAGAATCTTTTGGCAAGGCAGTTGGCACTGTAATGAAAGATATAGGTACTGCTATTACTAATGCCAAAGACGGCTTTGAAGTTATTTTTAACGGTATTGCTAAAGTAGTTAAAAGTATTGGCTCGGTTATTATTGGATCAATTACAGCAATCGGCGACAGTATTAGTAAAATAATTGACACTATTTCTAAATATAAAACTGAAGGAACTAAGGTAGCAACAGACAGCGTAAAACAACTTGCCAACATACCATCAGCAAATATGACAGCCGCAGCCGCAGGTATCGAAGCAATTAAGAAAGCCTTAGACGGATTTAATCCAGGCTTCTTAAGTGGCATAAGTCAGGGTCTTGGTAGTTTATTTTCCGGAGATCAAACAGCACCATTAAAACAAATGGCAGTTTTAGGACCACAATTACAGAACTCTGCCGCTGGGTTTACTGCGTTTAAGACAGCAATAGATGGCATGAAACTGGCCAATTTGTCTATGACTAGTGATCAAACTAGCAGTTTTGAAACACTAACTAGAAGACTACCAGATTTTACTAAAACAATAACAGCCCTTGGAACACAAGCGGCTAACATGACTGCTACAGCACAAGCAATTGGAGCATTTAAGCAAGCAACCACCGGGTTTGATCTTAAAGATTTTTCATTCTCCAAAGAACAATTAACTAGCCTAGCAGACGGTACTACTAAGCTAAGACAGCTATCTGAACAGCTAAGATCCAGCAAAGATGGTTTTCAAAAGTTAGATACTCAAGGTCTTAAAAATATCAAAGAAGGTGTTGAGGGACTAAGCAAAGCCTTCAAAGACTTTAATGAAAGCTTCATTAATAAGTTTATTCCAAAGTTTGAAGAGCTTAGGAGCAAGACACAAGAAGGAATCTTAACCGACCTCGGAGCCAAGCTAGATACGTTAAATAGTAGTGTAAATTCTTTAGTCACAATTGAAGATGCTTCTAAGAAACACTTAGATACTATTGCTAGCAAGAAAGCCGGCAAGATTTATTAATAGGATAACACAATGAGTTGGAAAAAGTATTTTTCACCCGTAACTAGTAACCAGTCGGGAACAGTTAGCCCAATCTACGGCAGCGGTGGAAAACCAGGTCCGGCCCGCACAAATTATTCAAGCTATTTGCCAGATGTATATTCAGGTAGCCCAAATCGTATTGAAAGATATTTACAGTACGACACAATGGATTGGGACAGTGAAGTTAACGCGGCACTAGACATCCTAGCAGAATTTACTACACAAAAGAACAAAGAAAATAACACACCGTTTACCTTACAGTTCCGTGGTAGCCCAACTACTAGTGAAGTAGGCATCTTAAAAGAGTATCTACAACAGTGGACTAAGATGCAAAAGTTAGACACACGTATGTTCCGTATTGCACGTAACTTGTTCAAGTACGGCGACGGATTCTTTCTACGTGATCCAGAAACACAAAAGTGGTTCTATGTAGATCCAAGCAAAATTACAAAAATTATTGTCAACGAAAGCGAAGGTAAACAGCCTGAGCAGTATGTTATTCGTGACATTAACATCAACTTTCAACATCTAGTTGTTACACAGATTAATCCAAACACACAAAATCAAGCGCCAGGAGCCGCACCTTATACACAAGGTGGCGGCGGTGGTAGAGGTATGGTTGGCACAGCAACTCCTGCAGCCGGCAGCAGATTTAGTCTACAGCAAAACGAACATGCAATTGACGCAAAACACGTAGTACATCTAAGTCTATCAGAGGGACTAGACAACAACTATCCTTTTGGAAATAGCTTATTAGAAAGTGTTTTTAAAGTCTACAAGCAAAAAGAACTGCTTGAAGATGCTATTATTATCTATCGTGTACAACGTGCTCCAGAACGCAGAGTCTTTTATATTGACGTGGGTAACATGCCAAGTCACCTAGCAATGGGCTTTGTTGAGCGTGTAAAAAACGAAATACATCAAAGACGTATTCCAAGTGCAACAGGTGGTGGAAGTTCAATTGACAGCACATATAATCCTCTAAGTATCAATGAAGACTACTTCTTTCCGCAGACAGCAGAAGGTCGTGGATCAAAAGTTGAAACACTACCGGGCGGTACTAACCTAGGCGAAATTGACGACTTACGTTACTTTACCAACAAGTTAATGCGAGCTTTAAGAATTCCAAGTAGCTATCTGCCAACAGGTGCAGATGATAGCCAAGCACAGTATAACGATGGTCGCGTTGGCACAGCATATATTCAAGAACTACGTTTTAACAAGTATTGTGAACGCTTACAAAATCTAATGGTCACTACATTTGACACTGAGTTTAAGCTGTTCTTACACAACAAAGGTGTCAACATTGACTTTAGCCTGTTTGAAATTCGCTTCCAAAGTCCGCAAAACTTTGCCGCTTATCGTCAAGCAGAACTAGATAACCAACGTATTGCAACCTTTGCACAGATGGTTGCATTGCCGTTTGTCAGCAAACGCTTTGCACTAAAACGCTTCTTAGGTATGACGGACGAAGACCTAAAAGAAAACGAAAAGATGTGGCAAGAAGAAAGCGGAGAAGGCCGAGCACCTGGACAAGATGCAGCCGGACAACTTCGCGGTGCAGGCGTAAGTCCAACAGGAATGGAATCAGATACTGCCGCATTAGACGGTAGTGAAGAAGCTCCTGCTGATATGGAAATACCAGATGCTGGCGCAGAAATGGCTGCTCCTGCCGCTGGTTCGATGCCTGCTTAATAAATACTATTATGATTTTAAGAGAACTGTTTTATTTTAATAGAGATACTGCCAAGTCTGAACAAGATGACCAGTATATGACTAAACATGACACCAGTGTTATCAGCGATGATGACACACGTAAAACACGTTTGACCTTAAAACAAATCAACGAATTACGCAGGGCAAGTGATTTACATATTAAAGAACATGAAGCAGAAATGGAGTTTATTTCTAGAATGTATGCCACCCCAGTGGCCGCAGAATAATTAAATCATCAAAACTGACAAAAAACAGCCGGTATTGACCGGTTTTTTTACAGTAGTATTAAATACATCGACAGCCTTGCGGGCGTAACTGCCTCATAACTATACAGGAGACATAACATGACTGATCGCGCAAAGTTCGAGCAGATGCTTGAATATCTTATTAATGAAGACAAATCAAAAGCCGAGGAACTATTCCACGAACTAGTGGTAGCAAAATCTCGCGAAATTTACGAAAATCTATTAGATGATGACATCCAAGTAGATGAAGCTTCTGAAGAAGAAGACGAAGAAGACGAAGAAGTTGAAGAAGGTTTTGAAATGGGCATGGACGAAGTCGGTGCTGATCCAGCAGACGACATGATGGGTGACCTAGAAGCCGGAGACGACGAAGAAGGCGACATGATGGGTGACGAAGAAGGTGGTGACGAAGCCGCTACTAAAGATGACGTCATGGACATTAAAGACGCTTTAGCTGATCTAAAAGCAGAATTTGAAGCTATGCTAGCTGGTGAGTCCGGTGAAGAAGAGCACGGCGAAGAAGAAATAGGTGACGAAGAAGGTGAAGAAGACATGGGCGATGACGAAGGCGAAGAGGAAGAAAATCCTTTTGCTAAAGAAAGCGTTCGTGAATACGTTGAGAAAGTTGGTGCTCCAAAGCACGGCGACAACGGACAAAACTCCAAGTCTATCGTAGCTGGTAAGAATGATATGGGCGGTACAACTGCTAATATCGCTAAAGGTGGAACTAGTGAAACTGGTGGCACACAAGGCGGCCTATTGAACCCGAGCACAAAAGATTTGAACTCTGGTAACGTAAATGTTCCAGGTGGCAAAGCTGGTATTAAACATCTTAAAGGTGTTAGCAAGCCAGCAGGTGGCGACAACGGCCAAAATACGAAAAGCACATTAGGCCGCTAATCAAATGAGTCTTTACTTACGTGAAAACTTGACTTTCGACCAAGCTCGCATGGTTGTTGAGTCGGATGGTGCTGAGGGCAAAAACCTTTACATGAAGGGCATTTGCATCCAGGGCGGCATCCGAAACGCAAATCAGCGTGTGTACCCTGTGAATGAAATCGGCAGGGCTGTCAAGACACTAAACGACCAGGTAACTGGCGGATATTCAGTTTTAGGCGAAGTAGACCATCCTGATGATTTAAAAATTAACCTAGACCGTGTAAGCCATATGATCACAGAAATGTGGATGGATGGCCCAAACGGTTACGGTAAAATGAAAATCCTTCCTACACCAATGGGTAACTTAGTTCGTACTATGTTAGAATCCGGTGTTAAGTTAGGTGTTAGCTCACGCGGATCCGGAAACGTCAAAGAAGACGGTTCCGGTGAAGTTACAGATTTCGAGATTATCACAGTGGATGTGGTAGCTCAACCATCAGCCCCAGGTGCGTATCCAACGCCCATTTATGAGCATATCATGAATACTCGTGGAGGCTATAAGGCATTTTTAACAGCACAAGAAGTATCAGGCGACGCAAAGGCACAGAAATACCTGAAAGAAAGTCTATTGAAAATAATAGGCGGACTCCAATAACAAGGGAGAATCACATATGTTGGACGCACTTAAACAATTATTCGAGAACAATGTGATTTCTGAAGAGATCAGAGCTGATATCACGTCTGCTTGGGACAGAAAGATCCAAGAGAACCGTGAACAAGCTACTCAACAACTACGCGAAGAATTCGCACAAAAATACGAACATGACAAGCAAACAATGATCGAAGCTATCGACAAGATGGTTACTGATCGTTTAACTGCTGAAATCCAAGAATTCACAGAAGATCGCGCACAGCTAGCAGAAGCGAAAGCCAAGTATGCTGTTGCAATCCGTGAACATTCAGATAAACTAAATGGATTTGTTCTTAACAGCCTAGCTAAAGAAATCACTGAATTACATGGTGACCAAAAAGTTATGGCTGAAAATTTTGCCAAGTTGGAAGGTTTCATTGTAGAAGCTCTAGCTAAAGAAATCGCTGATTTCTATGAAGATAAGAAAGATTTAGCTGAGACTAAGGTACGTCTCATTAAAGAAGCTAAGGAACAATTTGGTTTATTAAAGACCAAGTTTGTTAAACAAAGTGCTGAGCTTGTTGAATCAGTTGTTACAAAAGGTCTCTCAAAAGAGATCGGACAACTTAAAGAAGACATTGATCAAGCACGTAAGAACGACTTTGGACGTAAGATTTTTGAAGCATATGCTACTGAATTCCAGCACAGTTTGTTAAATGAGAAATCTGAGACAAGCAAGCTATTGAAAGTAGTTGCAGAAAAAGATAAACAACTCGCTGAAGCAACACAAGCTATTTCCGAAAAGCAAGCATTAGTAGAAAGTACACAGCAACAAGTTGCTCGTGCTCAAGCTACTGCGGCTCGTAAAGAAGTAATGGGTGAGCTTCTAAGTCCTTTGAACAAGGATCAGAAAGAGATTATGAGTGAGTTACTAGAAAGTGTGCAAACTGCCAAGCTAAGAACTAGCTTTGACAAGTATCTACCAGCTGTATTAAACGGTAGCACACCGGAGAAGAAGAAGGCTCTTGTAGAGGCAAAAGAAATCACAGGCAATAAAGAAAATCATAGCATTAGTAGTGCTAATAGCCAGGGCGAAGTAATAGACATTCGTCGCCTAGCTGGATTAAAATAAGGAGAAATTTATGTCAGAACTACTAGAAAGCCGCTGGCAAGAAACTAAAGAGGCACTATTAGAAGGCCTTCAAGGAACCAAAAAGAGCGTAATGGCTACTACTTTAGAGAATACTCGTAAGTACTTGTCAGAATCTGCTACAGCTGGTGCCACTTCTGCCGGTAACGTTGCAACCCTAAATCGTGTGATCCTTCCAGTGATCAGACGTGTAATGCCAACAGTCATTGCTAATGAACTAGTTGGTGTACAACCAATGACTGGACCAGTTGGACAAATCCACACATTACGTGTTCGCTACAGCGATACATATAATTCTGGAACATCTGGTGCAGTAGCTGGTGAAGAAGCTCTATCACCATTCAAGATTGCTGAAAGCTACTCTGGTGCTACTTCAGGACGTGCTGCCTCAACAGCCGCTCTAGAAGGCGTAGCAGGTAACAAGTTAAGCATTCAAATCTTGAAGCAAACAGTTGAAGCCAAAACTCGTAAGTTGTCTGCTCGTTGGACATTCGAGGCTGCTCAAGATGCACAAGCCCAACAAGGCATTGACATCGAAGCAGAAATCATGGCTGCACTAGCGCAAGAAATTACAGCTGAAATCGATCAAGAGATCCTAGCATCTCTAGCATCATTAGCTGGTTCACAAAACTTCGAAGTATATGATCAGAGCAATGTTTCTGGTACAGCTACATTCGTTGGTGATGAGCATGCCGCATTGGCAGTTCAGATCAACCGTGTTGCTAACCGTATCGCTCAGCGTACACGTCGTGGTGCTGGTAACTGGGCTGTTGTTAGCCCAACAATGTTGACAGTGTTACAATCTGCTACTACAAGCGCATTTGCTCGTACAACAGAAGGTACATTCGAAGCTCCAACTAACACAAAGATGGTTGGTACATTGAACTCAGCAATGAAGATCTATGTTAATACCTATGCAGGTACAGACGACATTCTAATCGGTTACAAAGGTTCTAGCGAATCTGACGCAGCCGCTTTCTATTGCCCATACATTCCATTGATGAGCAGTGGTGTTGTTCTTGACCCATCAACATTCGAACCAGTCGTTTCATTCATGACACGTTATGGTTATGTTGAGTTAACAAACACAGCGTCATCTTTAGGTAACGCTGCCGACTACCTAGGTACTGTTCAAGTAACTAGCGGTGAACTAAAGTTCAGTTAATCACTGACTTAGTAATAAAGTCAAAGCCCACTTCGGTGGGCTTTTTCTTGACTTAAATACTTGATGATACAGCAATACACTCTAGCCGTTCCTGACATCATAGACCAAATCTATAAACTGCAATCTAAGTATCCTTCGGATAATAGAAGCAATATATCGGGTTGGCAGTCAAAACAATACGGAAACTTTAAAGAATTAGATTGGGCAGAATCTACAGTAACAGCTTGCCTTAAGGCAATGACTGCATCTAAGCCAGTACATAAATTTTGGTTTAATGTTAATCCCACAGGGGGACATCATAGATGGCACAGTCACGGAACAGCAACGACTGTGGGTGTATTATACTTACAAACATCTGAGAACTGCGGAGATATAGAGTTTAAAATGAACAATCAAGTATCAGCTATAACTCCTCATACAGGTTTGTTATTGATATTTCCTAGCGGTACAGAGCACAGAGTGTTAGCCAACAAATCTAGTGAAAACAGAATAAGCCTAGCCTTTAACTTAGTAAACTAGATAAATACTTTGTATGGCTTGCATGGTGCAAGTTTTATGCGGAACAGCAACCGCGTACGGCCTAGAACGCCGTGATTTCTTAAGGAGAAAACAAAATGGCTCGTCCTTTAAATAAAAAATATTTTGGTAACCGCAACGTAGGTGTTGGTGGTAATCAAATCACTGGAAATAATGCAAACAATCAAAACTACGCTGATGATCGTATTGGCGGAGAAGGTGTAGCAAGTTACGGCTCAATCGTAGCAGGATCAGGTTGGACAACTATTCCAACAGTGACATTTAGCGCACCTAATATTCCAGGCGGAGTTACTGTTGCAGGTACAGCACACTATAAAGCACTATCATTTGCTACAACAGCCAACGGTACAGGTTACGCAGTTGGTGACGTATTAGAAGTATATACCGGCACAGCTACAACTAAAGCTCGTGCTCCGGTAGCAAGCATCACTACAATGGGAATCCCAACAGTTGCCAACGGTGGCTCACAGTATGATTTAAGAGGCACTCAAAACGACAGAATCAGATTTGAACATGCCAACTTGACAACACCATTGATTGTTCAAGTTGAAACAGTTGATGAAAGTTCAGTATTAACAATTTCTGTTGTTCAAGCAGGTGTATGGAACGGCGCTGGTGCTCCAACTAGCATGGCCGACGGTGTAGGCGGGTTTTCGGCAACTACAATCGCAGGCTTTCCAGGTGGCGACGCCAACGGTATCGGGTTAGTACTTTCTTTCCCATCAAGCATTTGGGGTGTTTACGCATTTGGTACAGTTTCTGTAGCAGGCGATTACACATCATTCCCAAGTACTAGTACCGCAGGTACATTAACATCAGTTTCTCCAGCAACTGGCGCCGGAGCCAAAGCAGACATTACAATGGGACTATTAAGTGTTATAGTATCTCAAAGAGGTTCTGGTTATACAGCACCAGCAGATGCCGCTGTAACATTCAGCGGATCAACGGGCGCAGCCGCAACAGCAGTTCTAACAACTGACAGCGGTCTAGTTGGTTCAGCTACTAATCAAGAAAATGCAATTATCATTCGCGCTAAAGTTGATGTTGAAGCTAGCGTAGAAATTGGCGACATTATTCGTCAAGTTAATGCTCGTAGCTATAAAGTTAAGACAGCAAATGGTATTGCAGTTTGCAAACTAGTTGCAGATGCTACACCTGATGCAAATCAAGCATACATTACTGCTACTGACAATAACGGCAACACATACTTTGTTACCAAACTAACAGCACACAGAGTAAGATTGACTCGTAATACCCAAAACGGTGAAGCGTCATGGCTGTTTGAAAATGGCCAAGGTGCTAAGTGGGTTTTTGGTTCAACTACTGTATCAACAGTAAAGATCGAAAACGCTTAATAGTAATAGGGGCTTCGGCCCCTACAAGGATAAAACATGTCAAGAATTATACAAGTAAACGATTCCGACTATAAGGTTAAAGTTCGTTACAACGGACAAGACGACAGTAATGGTGTTATTACTTTAGATGTTGGCGCAAGTCCCGGTAATGTTATTGTTACAGGTGACCTAACGGTTTACGGAAATACTACAACAGTGGAGTCAACTACTATATCAATGGTTGACAACATTATTGTAATCAATAATCAACTTGGCGAAAATGGACAGCCCACTGGTAGCGGAATTTTATCCCCTACCGGTGAAGCTGGCATTGAAATTGGTCGTGGAGTCTTTAGTGCTGGACAGATGTTGTTCAGTGAAAGCCTATGGTGGTTTGACAATCAAACTAACAGTAACAAGCAAGGTGCTTTTGTTTTTAAAACAAAGAATACACTATTAACAGGCATACGTACTAACAGCATTACTACTAACGACAAAGATCAAAATTTAAACTTACTTGGACCAAGTCCACATCCTGGCGAAACAGGAACAGGCACTGCTATTATTGCAGTACATGGCGTAGTCAATTACGCAGACAGAATTAATAATAAGCTGTATGTAGAAGAAAACCAAACGGCTTATGAAGAAGCAATACCAAACGTAAAATGGGTCAACGGTGCGATTGCAGGATACTTTGATGCTACTCCTCCAAATTTTATTGCACGTAGCAATACACGCTTTCAAGTATTTGACACGCAAAACGGTGAAGCTGAAAACAAAGCGACCCTATTGATAAATGGTGTAGTAAACGCTGAATTTAAAATTGACGCATTTACCACACAGAATTTTAGTTTCTCAAATGGTACAATAGCTACAACTGATCTAGGATTAGATCTAGTGTTAAGAGCCGCAGGAACTGGCTCTGTTGTAGTTGATGACAATTTAAAAATTACAACAGCCGCAGAAGATCCTGCTCAGGCACCCGGTAGCATTGTGCTTTACACTAAGCCAGAAACATTTGGCGGCACTGGTATATATTTTGTAAATAATGAAACAACAAGAGATGAATTAGTCAGCCGTAGAAAAGCATTAGCCTACAGTATGATATTTTAAGGACACAAAATGGCAATCAATAATCAAACACTAAGTACTGGCGGAAATAATTTATTTTTATGCCCTGCTGACGTAGAGTATGCAATTACATGTGTGGTGTTTTGCAACTATTCTGCATCAACGGTAACTATCAATGTATATGCTGTACCAAGTGGTGGCGCTGTAAGTAATGCAAGTTTAGTTATTAAACAGTTAGAGTTACCAGCAAGTGAAACATTTACATTTGACACAGAAAAATTTGTATTAAATGAAGGCGACAGAATACATGCAACCTGTTCTGCAGACGATGCAGTTGCCTCTACAGTAAGTGCTATGAGAGTAAGCTAATGAAGTTTTTAAAGAAAAGCCAAATTAACTTTCGTAATGTAAAAGACGATAGTATTGCTGTACAGATCAGCAATGAAATTACACTGGGCACTTCTAATGCAGTTCGAGTTCCAAAAGGAACTACTGGTCAGCGTCCAGGAGGTGTTGACAGCATTAATCCAACAAGCCTTGGACAATTAAGATACAATACCACATCAAACGAATTAGAAGTCTATCAGGGAGCAGGCGGCCGCGCGGCTTGGCGCAGTCTTCGTTATAAAGAATCTACACAGATTGTGCAACAAGATCTAGGCACCGGCGATGATGAAGAATACATTTTTGGCCCATTGAATCCTGCACCTCCAACAACTGATCTAGTAGATGATAAGTCAACATGGTCAGGTGCTAACTTGTTAGTGTTCGTTGAAAACGTCATGCAGTTACATACCACTAACTATGTAATTTTACAAAATCCCTGCCGTGTAACTGATACGGTCATCAGTTTTGTTCGTGTAGATAGCCCGCCTAGTAACAAGATTCGTAGTGCTAACACTGCCACTGTTAATTGGGTTGATCGCGGCTTCCGCAACGGCCAAACTATCACAGTAACAGGCAGTAACAGCAACAGCGGTTCTTACACAATTACCAATGTAACTGCTAGCGATATCACAGTTAGTCAAACAGTAGCTAACGAATCAGCAGGCGTAGCTATTACTGTACTTGGATTAAGTAGTGCAACAACAGGACAAACTTTTGCAGGTGCCGTTTATCCAACAGGCTACTACTTACAGTTCCAAGGCCCAGTTCCTTTAGGTACTGTAGATCCTAAGCACGTGACTGTACTACACGGTTTCGACCGTTAATCTAAATCCCAATAAATATACTATAAGGTACATCTAGTACCCGGGGATTATCTATGTCTAAACAGCTTGGTCGAATTTCAGGTCCGTTACTTAACGCAAATTTATTGCGAGATGGTAATGATCTAAGATTTGAAAATCAGCTACTTTATCTAGACGTCACAGGTAAAACACTGAGCATTAACAGTACTCCTATCAACAAGGAGTTATATGTTGACGGTACCCTGCGTACTGACTACATCATTATTGACGCTCCAAAGATCAATGTTGGCAATTTAGAAATTGGTCCAGATAACTTAATCAGAGCAACAAGCGGTACAGTAATCATGAATGCCTCTGATTATGTGTTAACTAACGAAATACAAACACTAGACCTAAGCATTGCTGACAGAGCAATAACTACAATAACTCCTGACACTCAAATAGAAGTTCGTCCAACAGGCACGTTAGAAATACATGCTAACACCAATGTCTACGGTAACATACACAGTACCAATGATATTACTGCGGATGGCAGCATTATATTTGGTAGTGACAGCAGTGACAGCGTAACACTGGCTGCAGATGTTGACAGCAACATTATACCCGATCGAGATATTTTTTATTCTTTAGGTGCTAGTAATAAAAAATGGAATGAACTACACGCTAAAAACTATTTTGGCACACTAATAAACACAGGCACATTGGTTTACGCAGGACTTAATACAGCACTTCGTCCGGGTAAAACTTGGTTTGTTTCTTCAAACGGATTAGATACTAATCAAGGTAATCACGAAAATGGAACTTATCTTACTATACAAAAAGCTCTAAGTGTAGCTACTAATGGTGATACTATTTTTATCTATCCGGGTACTTATACTGAAGCGTTTCCATTAACCATACCAACTGGAGTAACTGTCAAAGGCCTTAGCCTTAGAGCAGTAACCATACAACCTACAGTTGGCACTAATACAAACAACGCATTTTTGCTTAATGGCGAAACAACAGTTGCTGATCTAACTGTTACAAATTTCTATCAAGGGTATGCATTTAGCTTTGCCGCCGGAGCAAATATAACAACTCGTAGCCCTTATGTACAAAATTGTTCAGTTATTACTAGCGGAGTTAATGCAGGTAAAGGTGCTCTAGTTGATGGATCAGTAGTTAACGCCACTAGCAACGAAGCTAGTATGTTATTCCATAGTTGTACATTTATCACACCTGGAGTAGATGCGCTAACAATGACTAACGGCGTTAGGGTAGAATGGTTAAATTCATTTACCTATTATGCCAATCGTAGTCTATATGCCACAAGAGGCTCACTAGGTTTTGCTAGTTTAGGGGTTACATTTGGAGCTGAAGTCCGTGCTATTGCCAGTGCCAGTGTCTACGGAACATATGGTGCAGTAGCAGACGGTGCAAGTACACTAATGTATTTGATACAATACAACTTTGGCTACATTGGCTCAGGACTAGATTCAAGCAATGACAATACGCTAGTAATACAAGCTAACGAAACTGTAGAACTAAACACAGGAAAGATCTATTATCAAAGTGTTGACCAAATTGGTAACTATCGAGTAGGCGATCAGTTTTATATTGATTACGATAAAGGTACAACTTCTATTGACCTAGCATCAGGTAGTGTTAACGGAGCAAGCGGACTTGTTGTTGGTACACAGCCTAATGTTACTGTCATTGATTATTCAAAAGTAGATACCGGTGATTTTGTACTTAGAGATAACACTATCTTAACCAAAAGTCTAGACTTTAATTTTAGCGCACAGTCTACACAGGTAAACTTAAACGCCGATGTACAAGTTGATAAAAATGTATCAGTTGACGGAGATGTAACTGTCGGCGGTGTCCTTACTGTAGGTAATCAAACATCTGATACTGTGGCGTTTACTGCTGACGTTGCTAGTGATTTGTTACCCGATGCCAATAATACTCGTGATTTAGGATCTACAGCATTAAGGTGGAATCATGCATATTTGAAAAAAGCCTATGCAGGAAACACGACTCTAGACAGCAATCAAATACGCCCTTCTAATTTAAATGATGATTTAGTATTAGCATCGTTTGATGCTAAGGTCACTACTACGACATCTGATCTAGTAATAGGACAAAACTTAACAATATTAGGGAAAGGGTATCTAGCAAATACAGTAATAATAGGCAATGTTATACATACTGGAAATTATCTGTTTAATCAACCCCAAATTATTGCAGGGGATAGATTAATAACGGAAGACAGCCAAATTTTAATAACCGAAGACGGTAATGTTCTAGTGTTAGAAGACACATATCTTAACTTAGGAAACACTGGTCAAATTACTCGTATCGGTAATACATTTATTACCGGAAACATTCGTGCAAGGTTAGGCGGACAGATAGGAAATATTAACTTCCTAGGTAGGACAATATCTAGTGCAACTATTACACTTGCACACGCAACTGCCGCAGAGTCTGTAGTAGTTGCTGGACTAACTATAAAAGACAACACTATTACTACTCCATTGACTATAGATATTGGTAATCGTTATTTTAAAACAACTGGAGATAACGGGGTCGTAGTTCCTGTAGGGGACGCTACCACTAGAGAACCCAATCCTGAAACGGGACAGTTTAGAATTAATACTGATAACTTTGAAGGTGAAGTATACTCTGGAAACCCAGCACTAGGTGACAACGGATGGATCCCTGCTAAAGGACTAGTAGGCGAAGCAAGCGCACAACAAGTAGAAGAATCTCTTAATGTTTGGAGCTTAGTACTAGGCTAATTTCCCAAACGGCTAAATAATATTACTGAGGGGTTTGACCAATAAACCCCCGATATCAAACTGTGGTAAACCCGCAATGTAAGGTGGTTAACCGTGAAACACGGGGTCATTAGGAGAGCGCATGTCCATTGGTCGAATTTCCGGTCCGCTCTTAAAGGCAAACCTTCTTCGCGAAGGTGTGAACTTAGCCTTTGAGACTGACCTTCTATATCTCGATGTTAACAACATGCGTATCGGCGTGAATACCGATGCTCCGACACATGACCTACAGGTAAACGGCACAACAAGAACAATATATCTAGAAACTGACAACTTAAATGTTGGTGATATTACCATCTCAGGTAATACAGTTGATAGTTCAACAGGCATTTTAAATCTAGCAGGATTTAATGGCGCCGCAATAGTATACCAAAATAAGTTAAAAGTTGATTTTGTTACCATTGACGGTAATATTATTTCAACCAATGATACTAATAAAAACTTAGAACTTCGCCCGGATGGCCTTGGCACTGTAGAAATCTATGCAGATACTACAGTACACGGTAACCTACATGCTACGGGCAATATTACAGCAGACGGCAATATCACTATTGGTGATACTAACACTGACAATATTACATTTAATGCTGATATTGCTAGTAGTATTATACCTAATGAAACTGAAACTTACAATCTAGGTAGCTCAGACAAGCGTTGGAACAATGTTTATACCAGTACTTTATATACCGACAGCGTTGAAGTAATTGATCTATCAGTTGACGGCGTACAGCTAAATCGTAGACAAGGCAAAATCTACTATGTTGCTACAAACGGTAACGACACATATAGTGGAACACATCAAAACGACCCATATGCTAGTTTAAAGAAAGCTCTAACATCAGCAAGCGCCGGCGATACTGTATTCTTGTATCCAGGAACATACACTGAAATTTTTCCATTAACTGTACCAGTAGGAGTAGTAGTTAAGGGCAAAAGTATACGTTCAGTTACTATTCAACCTACAGTAGCTACTGTTGATAAAGATGCATTTTTACTCAACGGCGAAACTACGGTTGAAGATCTAACCATTACAGGTTATAGATACAACGGCACAAACAATACTGGTTATGCTTTCCGTTTTGCTAACAACTTTACAGTAACTACAAAAAGCCCTTATGTAAGAAATGTTACAGTTATTAGCAGAGGTAGTGTAACTAGTGCAGGAGATCCTTACGGATTTGACAGTAACGATGCAGGCAAAGGCATACTACTTGACGGTAGCGTTGCTAACATCCTAAGCAAAGAAGCCGCTTGTTTATTCAATAGCGTAACGTTCTTTACACCAAATCAAGAATGTTTGATAGCAACTAACGGCGTTCGCGTTGAGTGGTTAAACAGTTTTAGTTACTTTGCTGATAAAGGCATGTATCTATACAGTGGTGCTACAGGATTTGCCAATGCGGGCAAAACAGCTCTACGGCTAAGTGGCACTACAGGAACATTTAATGTTGGTAATACTATCAGTTACTATGATACTGACGGAGTCACTGTATTGGCTAGTGGCACTATTGCCGCTAAAGATACAGATGGTAAACTTTATCTAACTGGTAAAGTTGCAGGGTTACAAACAGCAACAGCTCGAGGCGGAAAAACTATTGTAGCAAACGGCAATGCTAAACTTTCTACAAGTGTTAAGAAGTGGGGCTCAGCAAGTTTATCTTTAGACGGAACTGGCGATTATGCCAGTGTACCAACACACCCAGATTTTAGATACGGCACAGGTAACTGGACTATTGAACTATGGTTTTATAAAACTGGAACGACTGGCGGTATCCAACAATTAATTGATTTCCGTTCGGCTGCACCACAACTAGCGCCTACACTTTATCTAACAGCAGTTGGAACACCAACATTTAACGTTAATGCTGTTAATGTTATTACAGCTAGCTCAGCTGTTGCAAATAATACATGGACTCATATTGCTGTTTCAAAATCAGGAACAAGCACAAAAATGTTTATTAATGGTACACAAACCGGAAGTACCTATACAGATAATAATAATTATATTCAAGGCCCATTAACTATTGGAGCACGGTTTGACGGTGCCAGCGGGTTTTTAGGATATTTAGACGATGTAAGAATTAGTAAAGGTGTAGCACGTTATACTACAACATTCACAGCACCCACAAGTATTTTATCAAGCGATACCTACACAGTATTCTTAAGTAGATTTGATGGCGCAAACGCATCAACTATATTTGTAGATGAAAATGTATTAATACAGGATATACGTAATAGTACAAATGGTGCTACTGCTACTAAGATTGATCTAGTTGACTACAGCGACTTTGGTGTAGAAGTTCGTGCTATTGGATCAGCAACGGTCTACGGAAACTACGGCATTGAAGGTGCGGGATTAGGTGTTGTTGCATATCTAATTGGACAGAACTTGGCCTACATTGGTGTGGGTAAACGCAGTGATAATGATATAAGTCATGTCATTCAAGATAACGAAATAGTAGAAACAGGCGGAGCAAAAATATACTACAGCTCAGTAGATCACAAAGGCAATTTCCGTATCGGCGACTTATTCTATGTTAATCAACAAGACGGAAGCATTGAGTTTTCTAACTCAAACTTTTTTATTAACTCTCAAAACGGAATAACATTTACCAACGGTGGCAATACTACCTTCATTGACGGCACTAAGATAGAAACTGGTAACTTGAGATTATCAGGTAACACGTTTGAAAGCATTACTGGCGCAATAAATGTAGAGTCAGCAACTGATGAAATTAACTTTCTTAATAATGTAAACATTGCAGGAAATTTAGATGTTACTGGCAACATTACTATTTCTGGTAATATTCAAGTAGGTGATCAAACCACTGATACTGTAAATTTTGTAGCAGGAGTTAACAGTGATATTCTTCCTAGCACAACCGATGAATATGATCTAGGACGCAGTGATCTCCGTTGGGATAACTTGTATGCTAACCAGTCAACTATTGGACTAGTTAACATAAGTCAAAATACAATTACCACAACTGAAACTAACACAGATTTAGTATTATCATCAAACGGCGGAATAATTTCTATTCCTAATAATGATGCTGAGTTCGGGCAAGATGTTACTGTTAATGGAACTAGTACTTTACTAGACACTAATATTACAGGTACAGTGGATCAAACCGGTGATTACACACAAACTGGCGACTTTACACAAAACGGTAATACCGATATTAACGGAACTCTAACTGTTACAGGAACTGGACAGTTTGAAAATATATTAATAGACGGAAATACGATAAGTACTACAGTTCCTGGAACAGATTTAGTATTAAGTGGCACAGTTTCTATTGAAAACTTTAGAATACAAGGAAATACAATTACTAATACAGTTTTGGGTAGTATAACTGAGATTATACACACTGGAACAGGATATTTTAAGATTGGCGGAACTGGCGGATTTGTAGTTCCAAAAGGTGATACAGGATCAAGACCAGTAGTATTAGAACCGGGTATGATGAGATTTAATACTACTGATCAAAGAATTGAAACATGGACCGGACAATTCTGGACAGGAATTGCCGGTGCGAATGCAGGTATAACAGCCGCGGAAGCTGAAATGCAAGGTATAACTTCTGCAATTATTTTTGGATAACATAACATGGCAACATATTTTAAAAACGTATTAAAGTCTGAGTTAGGCACAACGGACACGGACGTACTAACAACTGGCGCAAGTTCAAAGACTACGGTTATTGGTCTTAGTTTGTCTAACCTAACAAACTCTATTTTGTTAGCAAGCATTAAGCTAACTGATCCTACTGGAGACAACGGTAGCCCTGTGACTGCTTATTTTATAAAAGATGTTCTTGTACCACCAAATCAAAGTTTGCGAGTAGTTAATGGTGGCGAGAAATTGGTATTAGGTGCAAGTACTACAATTACAATCTCATCAAGTATAGATGACAGCTTAGATCTTGTAATGAGCTACGTTGAGATTATTTAAAGGAATATATTATGACTTACTATGTTGGCGGCGAAATTAGTTTAAACGAAGTATTAGGTGAAGGCAATCCTAGATTTTTCTATGCACTTCGCAGAGGTGACGATAATATATTGTATTTTAGTAAGATTGATCAGATCAAAGATGTGGACACTATCACATTAAACGTGCCTGGATCAACTGACAATAACTTTGAAAGTTTTGAATACGGTATTGATTTCTTTGACGGAAGACTAGCATCGGACCATAGTCGTCCGTACCCAAACTTGGCATTTGATCAGTATCGTTGGGACGGTAAAGATTGCTACTACTACATTAATGCTCAAGGCGAGCTAGTGGTAAGAATTAACAAATCTTACCCTTACTCGCAAGATCAAATTGTCAGCTAAAAACAAACAGATAAGTAATAGAGAGATAAGGAAAAATATAAAATGGCAGCAGAATTTAAACTAGGTAGACTACGCTACAACTGGGCAGGCACATGGACTCCTGGTACAGAATACGCACGAGACGACATAGTTATTAATGACGGAAAAGCATATACTTGCCTAGTTCCAAATACCGCAAGTGCAAATTTTTATACAGATTTGTATAATATTTTCCCTCGCTGGGCAATAATGCTCGACGGTAAAACTTGGGTCGGTCCTTGGCAATCAAATTATTCATACGGTGTTGGCCATATTGTTATATTTGGTGGTAAAGCCTATGCTTCTACAGTAGCACACCTTAGTTCTACATTTGCCGCAGATACGGCAAACTGGACAGTCTACACTGAGTTTGAAGGTTGGAATCCAAGCTGGAACATTAATACCGCATACGGAGTTAACGATGTTGTAAAATACGGAGGTATTGTTTATAAATGTATTGCTAACCACACAAGTGCCTCATCAACTGTTTTAGGTCTTGAAGCAAATCAATCATCATGGGCAGTATACTATTCTGGTGTTGAGTACAAGGGAGCGTGGACCAATGGTGCCCGATATAAACTTAATGACCTAGTTAAGGTTGATGCAAACATTTACATCTGCACACAGTTCCATACAGCTAGTTCAAATTTAAATACTAGCAACTTTACGCTATGGATTCCTGGACAAATGTCCGATGTAATGTGGACAAGCTCAGTAACATATCAACTTGGTGACACAATTATATATGGTGGCGATGCATACATTTCTAAAACAGCAAATAATTTAAATAATTTTCCAAACACAGACGACACTAATTGGGGATTATTTAACGTTGGTTATACTGTAAGAAATGACTGGAGTTCTGCTACTGCCTACGCTCCTGGCGATTTAGTTTCACGCAATGGCGTTTTATATGAAGCAACTGCAAGAAATACTGCCCAAGACCCAAACACTAGCACTTTAACTAAGAGTTATATTGCCAGCGGAAGCTCGGGAAAAACAATAAATCTTTTATCTAGCACTAGCATTAGTCCTGGTATGATAGTAGCTGGTACCGGCTTGACTAGCGGTCAACGAGTATCATCAGTATCTACTTCAACAGCATCAGCAACAGGAAAGATTACTGGAACGCCAATAACTATTGTTTCCTTTACTTCTGCAACCGCCAATGGCCCGTATCTAGTAACCTTGGCTATTCCAGCTCAAAGCGTAGCACCTAGCACTGGTATTTCTTATACTGTAGCAGGAAACAGTAATAGTTCATATAACGGATCTTTTACAGCGACAGCAAGTTCTACGTCTAGTATTACTCTAAGCTATCCAACGGATCCTGGATCATATGGTACAGGTACTACTACACTAACATCTGTTGTAGCAACTATTACAGCTAGTTCATTTACATCAAAAGTTCCAAGCTCATACGCTGTGGCATTTGCTATTCCAACGCAGTCGTCTGCGCCGTCAACAAATGTGCAATATATTATAGCAGGAAATAGCAATACATCCTTCAACGGAACATTTAGTTGTACAGCAAGTTCTACTACTAGCATTACACTATCCTATGCTACTAATCCAGGAGCATACGGCTCGGGAACTACTACTGTTACTCCGGCCAGCGGAACCGTTTTAACATTAAGCGGAACTGTAACCGGAACATTTACTGTTGGCATGGTTATTTCAGGAACCGGTATTTCTAGTAGCTATATCGTATCTGGTTCAGGAACATCATGGGTAGTTAGTACTGCACAATCAGTTAGTTCAACAACTGTTACTGGAACTTTAAACTCTGTTGTTCTGTCAAGCGCACCAACTAGCACACTCATTGACGGACAGACTTTATCATTCTTAGGATTAAATTCTAACTACTGGTCATTACTAATACCGGGCAAACAGTGGGCAAGTCGCTGGACTGTTGGCTCTCAATATTCCGTAGGTGATGTAGTTTCTTGGGCAACCGGAACATATGTCTGCGTGAATAAAAATACAGCATCATATATTTCTCCTGTGGCTACTAATAGACCAGACTACGACATTACTTCAGCCAATTGGATTTTATTAATAGCACATGATCTTAACAACTCTTTAAACGCACGAGGAGATTTAAGAACATTTAAAAACAACAGACCTAGTACAGTAGAGATTGGAACTGATACATATGTGTTGGGAGTAATGTCAGATGTTCCTAACTGGAAGAAACTAAATGTAGTACCAGCCGTCTATTATGTTGATACATTTACCGGCCAAGATATAGCATCATACGGAAACACATGGGACCAACCTTGGCAGACTATTAGATATGCCTGTGATAAAATCAATCAAGGATTTTACTATACTAATGTAGTAACACTTTTAAAGAACAATAAAGCGTTTATGGTTGCAGAAATGTACCAATGGATGCTGTATCAAATGAGTCAAAATATTAGTCCGTTTAGTCCTGATAGTCTATGGGATGTAAACTATACTCAAAGAGATGCTGAAAGAATTATTGATGCAATCATTTACGATCTGAAGCGTGGCGGCAATAGTCAAACTGTTGCGGCTACATTATCATATTTTTATGTTGGCAGTAAAACACAGTTCATCAACAGTCTAGTAGCATCTACAGTAGCTTACTATAGCCCATCGTTGACCTACTTGTTAAGTGTAATGCAAAGCGTTATAACTAACACTAGTGTGTCAACAAACTATCAACTATTGAATAACGTTACACCAAGCGCAGTTGTTAATCAAATTATTGATAATACACTAACTGCTGAAGCTGGAACAGCAACTGAAATATCAAGTTTAATGTCAATCGTATTGACAGCATTAACTAACCAAAATACATATAGTGTTCCAGGATCCAACACAGGTATCTCTGCATCAATATATGTTAAGACTGGCACATACAATGAAATGCTACCGATCGTTGTACCAGAAAACGTATCGATTATCGGAGACGAACTACGTAGTGCAGTAGTACAACCGATCACAAGCAAGACATTCTATTGCACTCAAACTATTGAAGCAAATGCTAACCCTATAACATCAAACACTATGGTTGTTAATAGTACAGTGGGATTAACAGATCAAATGCCAATGCAGTTCATTAGTCCTTTCATTAACAATGCAAGCACTACCTTTGGCGGAGTAGTATCGGGACAAACATACTATATTGTTGGCAGCAGTATTACCAGCACATCATTACAAATAAACGATGGCCCTACATTTAGTTTTAGAGGTAGTACTACTAACAATAGTAACATTATTTCAAACGTATCTAATATTACTCAACTAGCAGTTGGTATGAAGATAACTGGTCCCGGAATTCCGGCCAACACTTATGTCTATAACTTTGCACAAGAAGTTAATAGTGTAGCTAATATTACTTTATGTTTAGGATATCCATTAGCGGAAAACTACATATTTGTCGCATCTAATGCAACACTCAGCGGAATCCTACAAACATTTACATCTAGCGGAAATCTAGTGTCATTTAGTAATGGCTCAGGAAACATGACCGTATATGCTGGTGATTGCTTAAAGAACATGTTCTTAATGAGAAACGGCACAACAATCCGTAATATGTCGTTATTTGGTCTTAAAGGAACAGTATCAGCAAACAATCAATATCAAACAGCTCGTCCAACAGGCGGGTCCTACACAAGTTTAGATCCAGGAACCGGACCTAATGATACTAGTGCCTGGATTATTCGTAAGAGTCCGTATGCTCAAAACTTAACAGTATTTGGCGACGGATCTACCGGAATTAAGATTGACGGTACATTACATAATGGCGGAAGTAAATCGATCGTGTCTAATGATTACACTATGGTAATCAGCGATGGTATTGGCATTTGGTGTACAGGTCCTGGTGCTATCACAGAAGCTATTTCAGTATTCTCATACTACTGCTACGCTGGCTACTTTGCAGAAGCAGGCGGTCGCATTCGTTCAGCCAACGGCAACAGCTCATACGGTACATTTGGAGTTGTTAGTGAAGGGTACGATTTAACAGAAGTTCCTTTAACAGGAACTGTGAACAACCAATCACAACAAGTTCAGGCTGGAGTTATTAGTGCGTTTGGTACATCTGATCAGTTGTTAAAATTAAACTATAGCAATGCTGGTTCAGCATACTATAACCCTACAACTAACATGCTAAAATGGAGTAATGAGTTTCTTACTGTATGGACTAACGATGCTAACGTATCGTTCATTAAGAACAACATTGCACCAACGGGCTACACAGAAGCATGGTTGTTAACTGGATCAACTAGCACACCTGGTACAGGATATATTCAACAAAGCATTGCAATCAATCCTGCAGGATATAGTTATACCAACATCAGTGGAGTTACACAAGATGGTGCTCCAGGTAACGGTGCAACATTCGATATTAAAGTTACTCCTGCTGGTTATGTAGTAACTGTTAATACCGCGGGAACATTGTATCAAACAGGAAACAATATTTTAATTAGCGGTTCGCAATTAGGCGGTTTAGATATTACAAATGATTTGACTATTGTTGTAGGCAACTTATCAGGTACAGGCATTTCAACTATTGATGCAACATCTGGTACAGTACCTGCTGGTAGCAGTCAGTCATTTACACTGAGTATGTATGTGTATGCAGGAAACTCAGCAAGCATTGATATGCAAGCTGTATTTTCTGGAGCAACAACAGTAACTAGCGGCATCAATTATAACGTTTCTAGTCATACTGTAACGCCTTATAGCGGAACAAGTATTACAAATTCAGCCAATGGTGGAACACTACCAGCATCATACGGTGCTCAGAAAACACTAGTAACCGGATGGTATAGAGTTTGGATGTCAATAAATGATTCCACTGGCGTTAATACCTCACTAACTTACAAGTTTTTCCCACAAGGTGCAAATGCTCCAATTGCCAATACATATTCAATAATTTATGGCGCACAGTTAGAAGTTTCTTCAGTAGAAGTTCTGCCAGAGTTTTATCTTGAAACAACAACTAATAGATTTACAGCATATGCAAACTATCAAGTAGTCGGCGCAGGTGCAGGCGCAATACTATCCGGCGAAGAATCTCGAAGCCAGTCAGTGTTTAATGCTAGAATTATAACAGACAATAATGGATTTACCGGCGGCGCTGGCTATGCAACTAGTGTAAACACCGCTCAAGAAGGAAATGATTATTCTATTAGATTAGCATCTACTGACCAAGGGCTTTATAACTACTTGGGTATGCGTATATTTGTCAGTAGCGGTACAGGTGCAGGACAATACGGCTTTGTGTCTTATTATAATAACTCTTCAGGTGTGGATGCAAACGGAGTTACTTCTAAAACTGCATTGGTATTAAAAGAAACAGTGGATCCAGTAAGTGTAATATCATCAACTTATAGTGCAACAGCCGCTCTTAACTTGCTAACACTGTCATCGGGTACAGATATAAGCACATGGTATGTTAATCAAGCAGTACAATTTATTCCAACATACTATACAACAACGGCAACAGCCACTTCCATTGATACAGTAGTAGTTACTGCAACAGTCGGCGGAGTAATAAACACGATTGCTGTTCCAACAGCAAGCCTAGCATTAAACATGCCAGTGACATTCGGTGCAGGCAGTTTTAATATTACAGAAGGATACTTGTACTATATTGTAGATATTGATTACGATCTTGATCTTATTCAACTGTCTACCGAGATATCGGGCAACCCAATACAGTTATCTACAGTAGCATCTGGAAGTCAGACTATGACATACCCAAGATATTCCGGTTATATCAAAGCACCAACTTCAAACATGGTGCCAAACATTGACATTCAGTTTACCGGTGTATCTTTAGGTGGATTATCATTAGGTAGTACTTACTATATTAATGACATTATTGATGCAAATAACTTTACTGTATCTACAAATAAAGTTACATTAACCTCAGTAGAAACAGTTGGCGGTACAACTAACACAGTAAGAGCTACGACTTCTAGTTTAGTAGCATTGAATCCAGTGGTATTCAGTGGAACAATATTTGATGCGGCTATTAGTCCGGGCACAACATATTATATCAGCAAAATTGTTGATGCTAATAACTTTAACATAACAAATACCATTATTAGATTTACTGCAACACAAACTGAGTTCAGTACAAACTTGATTAAAGTTAGTGACACTACTAATTTTGTTGTAGGCAACCCAATAATATTCAGCGGTATCCCTAGTGGAACAACATTTGGTAACATTGCTCCTGAGACTGTATATTACATTCAAACTATTAACCCGTCTACTAATCAAATTACTATCACATTAGATAAAACAAATACATTTACTTTAACTAATAAAGATGGATTAATACTAGCAAGAACTTGTCCCGAAGCAATATCATTAGGTGCCGGTACAGGATCAATGACATTGACTAGTACTGGAACTAGACTAGTTGTTACTAACAGCGTTGGTAATATTAGTACAATGAACGGCACATTTTCAACTAGCTTGTTTGGAGGAATAAACTCCTATACTCGTTATTTTATAACTGCAATAACTCCTCCGGGACAAGGCAGTAGTAATACCACATTGTCAATCAGCACATCAAGAGCAGGAACTCCTATTACATTAGCTACGGGAGTAGGAAATATGCAAATGGCAGCAAGCGGATGGGACAATATTACTCCCGGCACTCCGGATGTTGTTACGCTTGATTCTACCAGCTCATATATTATAGAGCCTAAAACAACATTTAGTTTACCATCATACCAACAAGCTAGCGGAGTTGTATCATCACCGTTATCAAATGGCGCATCATTTAGTGCAGTTGCATATGGAAACAATTATTTTATAGCGGTTCCTACTAGCGGAACAAAAGGTGCTGTATCATCTAACGGCACAACTTGGGCACCAGTATCACTACCATCGACTGTTAATGCATGGACCGGTATTGCCTACGGAAACTCTTATTGGGCGGCATTAGGTACAACAACTTCAGGAAGCAACTCGGTAGTAGCCTACTCTAATTCCAACGGATTAGGATGGAGAACTAGCTCACTACCAACAAACTCTTCATGGAGTAAAATTGCTTATGGTAATGGTACTTTTGTAGCGATAAGCAGTGATAATACTCGTGCGGCATACTCATCTAATCAAGGACTAACTTGGACAGCAACTAGCTTGCCGAGTAGTACTCCAATAACAGGAACAGGCACTCCTGTAATAAGCACTACACAACAAAAATTTGGCATATCTAGTTTATACTTAGATGGTTCAAGCTATGTCACAGTTGCAAGTGATGCGCGATTTGCCTATAACAAAGAAGATTTCACTGTTGAATTTTTCTGGCGTCCAACGGCTCTTGGCGCACAACAGGTACTAATCGATCAACGCAGTACTAGTAATGATGCGGCAATATATCTAGAAATGAATACTTCTGGTAATATAAGATTATTTGTTAACAACGCATATCAAATTACATCTAGCGTAACTTGTTCAGCAGGTTCATGGAACCATGTTGCTGTATCACGTGCAAGTGGAACAACTAGACTGTTTGTTAACGGAACACTAACTCCTACAACTTATACAGATGCTAACACCTATGCAACTCGCCCAATAGTAATTGGAGCATCATTTACCGGTGCAACACTTGCTACAGGTTATATTGATGAAGTAAGAGTTAGCCGTGGAGTAAGTAGGTACACAACTACATTTACTCCTACTCTACAAGAATTTGTTTCAGATGCAAATACAACATTATTAATGCACTTGAATAATACTGATGCAAGTACAGCAATTACAAGTACTATCGGATCTTGGGTAGCATTAACTTACGGTTCAGGTATATTTGTTGCAGTTAATAATAACGGACAAACGGCATGGAGCCCAGATGGAATAACTTGGAACTCTTCTACACTACCTACAAGTAACGTTATATTGTCAGGTGTAACTATTATTGGTAGTGCTGGACAGTTTACTTGTACCACAACAACTGCAACTCAACTAGTAGTTGGACAAAGTGTTGTAGTTAGTGGGCCGTTAACAGGCGACGGAACCGTCACTAACGGTACATATTACATAAGTGAAACTAACGGTAAATCATCATTTACATTAGCGGCAACATATATCAATGCAATCCAAGGTACAAATCCTATAACAACAGGTGCAGGTAGCACAACTGGATTGTCATTTGCAGTAGGTGGTCCGGCATATACAGACGTAGCGTTTGGTAATAATAAGTTTGTAGCAATACAATCAGGTAGAGGATTACGATCAGCAATCAGTTTTGACGGAGTTAACTGGACACAATCTGCAACTTATATGTCGGCAACAAACTTAGCCTACGGTCAAGGTGTGTTTGTCGCAGTAAACGCTAACGGAACTGATGCTTACTCATCAGAACACGGCATATATTGGAAAACTCGAACATTGACCTACGGCAGTATTAGCGCAATGGTATTTGGTTATAGTACATCAAATATTGGTTTATTTGCAACACTAACCGGAGATGGTAGTTCTTCAGGCAATGTCACTGTAATCAGCGAAGGCGCCAGAGCACAAGGAAGACCATCCATTGACTCCGGAGTTATAACTGCGGTATCATTGTGGGAACCTGGATCAAACTATACATCCTCTCCATCAGTTACCTTCTCAGACTATAATGTTTCAGTTACAGCATCAATAACACCTCGTGTTGGAAATGGGGCTCTAGCTAACCCAACATTTATTAATAGAGGAACCGGATATAATACTACATCAACTGTGGTAACAATTACAGGAAACGGATATGCAGATACTTTCCAAACAGGATTAAACTTGATCGTTAAAAATCTACAATCTGTTCCTCTAGTCGGAAGTAACTTATCTATTGCTGGCAGTAGCCAAATATATAAAGTAACAAGTGCAAGTGCTGTTTTTGGAACTACTGCACCGTTTATTGAAGCGACAATACAGATATCGCCGGAGATGACTACAGCAAGAAGTCCTAATCACGGAACAGCAGTAGAGTTAAGACAACTATATAGTCAGTGTCGTGTAACCAACCATGACTTCCTACTAGTAGGAACAGGCAATAGGGCCACAGCTAATTATCCATACACTGACATTACAACTGCTAAGATTAATCAACAGGCAGTTGAGACAAACCAGGGACACGTTTTCTATACTAGTACAGACGAAAACGGAAACTTTAGCGTTGGCGGATTGTTTGGGGTACAACAGGCAACTGGTACAGTTACTTTAAATGCAACACAGTTTGGACTAAGCGGACTAGAAACCCTAAGCCTAGGCGGTATAGCAGTCGGTAGCTCAAGTGTTGTTATTACTCAGTTTAGTACAGACAATACTTTTGCAGCCAACTCGGACGCAATAGTTCCAACACAGCGAGCAGTCAAATCTTATCTAACAGGACGTTTGAGCCAGGGTGGTGCAAATACCTATACCGGTAACTTTATTGCAGGTACAGTAAGCATTGGTGCACCAAACTTTATTAAATCAACAGTATCTAACGGTCTAGTTGGATCAGCTATTAAGATGGCTAATAAAGTATATATTAACGGCAAGGGCGTAGATGGCAGTATGGCAGCATTGGATATGTTTATGAGAAGCGCAACAAAGCGCGGATTGTAAACCTAAGAAATACAACAAAGATAAATACTATCAGAGGATGATATAAAATGGCAGAATTTAAATTAGGTAGAATTAAGTTTGTGTACCAAGGTACATGGACAGCGAGTCGTGGATATGTTGTTGACGACGTTGTTACAAATGGCGGAAAAACTTACATTTGTGTAATAAGTCATACTTCGTCATCAGCATTTGTCACTGACACAAATGCTAACCCGTTATTAACCAAGTGGAATCTTATTGCAGATGGCACAACTTGGCGCAATACATGGGCCGCTACTACCTATTATAACTTAGGTGATATTGTCCTATGGGGCGGCACAGTATACGTTTGTAAAACAGCACATACTAGCCAAACATATTTAGAAGACGACCAAAGCAAGTGGGACTTGTTTTCTGCAGGATTTAAATGGCTTGGCGCATGGGCTACAAGCACACGATATAAAGTTCGTGATTTAGTTTACTACGGCGGAAGTACGTATGTTTGTAAGACTCAACATACCTCTGCTTCAACCGCGGCCTCTGGCTTAGAAAACGACATTTCAAAGTGGGACGTATTCAACCAAGGTATTACATATCTCGGCGATTGGAGTGGTAGCTCTGTTCGTTACAAACAAAATGATGTGGTCAAGTTTGGCGCAGATTTATGGATCTGTACCACATACCACACATCAACTGGTACAAGTATTGATACAGGAAACTTTAGCGTATTTGTTAACGGTTTCCAGTTCGAAGGATCATGGAACTCAGCTAACGACTATCAAGTTGGTGACGTTGTAACTTACGGCGGATATACATATACCGCTATACAAAATAGCACATCGGGTAGCCCAAAGACACCAAGTACACAAACAGCATATTGGAAAGTATTCACATCGGGTCTAGTATATTCAGGAGAATGGGATACTGGTACAAGCTACAAGATTGGTAATGTCGTAAATGTAGGCGGTTACACTTATATTGCAACAGCAGACAACTCGGCATCGGCTCCTCCGGGCGCCAACTGGAGCAAACTAAGTTCTGGTATGCGCTGGGCTACTGCTCCTAACACAACATATACAAACGTTGCTAGTACTAATGTAACAGCAACTGGTTCCGGAAGTCCAACATTTACAGTAACTCGTACAGGTACTGCTTATTCAGCAGTAATTGGCGGCACAGCAGGAACAGGTTATACAGTTAATGACACACTAAAAGTTTTAGGTAGTGCGCTAGGCGGCGCAAGCCCAAGCAACGATCTAGTTGTTAAAGTAGAAACTATTACTGGTGGTGGCGGAACAGGCCCAATTGGTACCGTTAGCGTATTAACAGGTTATGCGGCAACATGGAAAACTGGCATCACTTATGTTATCGGTGATACTGTATACTACGGCAATAGTAGCTACATTTGTATCAGTGCTCACATTGGATCTACAGGTGTAAACGATCCGTTAAGTGATACCGGAACATATTGGAATATTTTAGCAAGCGGTGCAGATAGCGGTGCGCTAACTACACAAGGTGACATGGTTTACTACGGGGCTAATGGCCCAGTAAGACTACCAATTGGTACAGACGGACAAGTGTTGCGTGTGGACGGTGATCAACCTGCTTGGAAATACTACGGCGAACTACAAAATATTGTATACGTAGCGCCATCAGGCAGTGACGTATCAGGTAACGGACAAGGTCTAACACTAGATAAGCCATGGTCAAGTTTACTATACGCTTGTAAACAAGTTGAAGACGGTTATTTAAATAGCAATGCTGGCTTAGCATTGACAGTGAACAAACAGTTCATGATGAAAGAAGTTAATAACTTTATTCAAGTCAACTATTCATTTAATGTTACAGGTACAAGCGCAAGCGGAAATACTTTTGTTGTTGGCGGTTCGAGCACTAGCAGTCAAGTAACTACTGCTAATATGTATTATGGAATGCCTATTACTTTTACAGCCGCAACAGGCGGCGTAACTGCCGGAACAGTTTACTATGTAAACACATTCCCAACAAGTACAACATTTACAATCAGCGAAGTTTATCAAAGCGGCCTGACTCGTGCAATAACTCCTAGTAGTAATACTGCATCAGTTGCAAGATTTAACTATACACAAAGTAAAGCTGAACGCGATACAGGTACAGTTATTGACGGAATCGTATTTGATTTAACACACGGTGGAAACTTGTATACTGAAACAGCTACAAAAGCGTACTTCAGAACACTAACAAGTTTCACTAGTACCGGTACTACTCAACAGGCTCCTGTATTTGCAGGCAGTCTTTCATACTTAAAAGACACACTATTCCCAGCAGTGATGGCTAACTCTGCTCCAGCAGCCAACTACCAAACACTAAATGGTATTAGTACTAAGGCTATTCAAAATACAACCACTGTTACTGCCAGCTCAGTTGAAACAGGTGCTCTAACAACAGCGCAGGGATTGTTAAGTATCATTACTGGCGCACTAACAGCAGGAACATATTCACAGATTCCTCAAGAAGCTCGTCCACATACAACAGTCTACTTAAAGACTGGAACATATAACGAATATGGTCCTATCGTAGTGCCTGTGGATACAGCGATTGTTGGAGACGAACTACGTAGTACTATTGTTCAAGTGGCAAAACCACAAACATATTTGAACAATGACAGACCAAAAACATCTGCCGCACTGTTGCGTATTCAATCAGTGCTAGCTGACTTGGTATCTAACACTACTATAACTCCTACAACATCTGGAACAACATTCCCTAACACCGCAACACAGGTAAAATCATTGCCCGCAGGTGATACAGGAAACTTGTCAGCTGTTAATCTTGTAGTTAACAACACTAAACTTATTCAAGATATGTTTAGTGCAGGCACAGTTATTACTGGCCCAACCAATCCAAACTATCCTAACGGACTAGCGTATCAACCAGCTATCAGTATGCCAACAGTTACTGGATATAACTCATCATATCTAGCCAACTACGGCGATGCAGTAACATTGATTCAAGCAAACTATCAGTACATTAAAGATGAAATCGTTGCTTTCTTAAACACTGACACAAATCTAACTGGTTCTGAACAGTGGACTAACTACAGCGAAACTTATAAAGCAGAAACAAAACGCGATCTAGGATTCATGCTTGACGCAATCTGCTATGACTTAACTTATGGTAGCAACACTCAATCAGTAATCACTGGTAGCTCATACTACAGTTTGAATACAGCACAGCTAGTTGCACCATATTTAAAAGGTGTACAAAACTCGCTAGCTAGACTATCAACAGTTATTGGTCAAGTTATTACCAAGGCCAATGTCACAGAGAGTGCCGGAAACACAACAACACAATACACAACAGGTACAGCAGGATCAGCGGCAGCGGCTGCATTTGCACAGGCTCGCGTAGCTGATATTTTATACTGGATCAACAATGGTGTTGCGGACTCATCAGCGGCCACATTCACCGGAACAACAAGCGGAACAACACTAACAGTTAGTAGCGTAACAGGTACAATTAAAATTGGACAAATTGTTACAGGCGGAACTATTGCCGCAGGCACTTATATCACAGCAGGATCTGGAACAAGCTGGACTATCAGCGTGAGCCAAACAGCTACAGCTACTGGTTCTACATTGGTTATTACTCCAGTAACATCCGGAGCATACGCCCTAGCAACAACATCAAACAAAGCATCATATGATGCAATACAAGCTCGCGCAAGTGAAGCGGCAAATGATGCACAGGCCTGGGTGACACGTTTCTATCAAAATGAAAGCCCTATCCTGCCACTAACAAATCGTGATGCAGGATATGTGGTTAGCGCATTAGCCTATGACGTATTGTTTGGCGGCAACTTCCAAAGTATTCAATGCGGTCGTTCATACAACAGACTAGTTCCGTCAGTAGCTACATTACATAGTAGTCTTGCAGACTCAACATACGGATCATTAGGATTTATCGGCGAGCGTGTTAAACTACTTGCGGCAAACGGCTCAGTTGTACAGACTAGAACTGTTATTGACGAAATGGTTGCACAGATTTATGGTCAACCTACTGTAACAGCAACATTCAACGGCACTATTACTGGTACACAACTAGTAGTTAACAGCGCAGTAACAGGAACTATTGCAGTGGGTATGCAACTAGCAGGTACAGGTATTGCCGCTGGAACAAGTATTATTTCAGGTAGCGGTACAACATGGTTGTTAAACTACAATCAATCAGCTGCCTCAACAACTACTTCTATTACTAGCGTAACTACTAGCGTAGTATTGAACGGAACCACATACAATAATATTCTTACAGCAGGTACAACCAGTGGATTTGTTCCAGGCCTAGTTATTACTATCACAGGAACAACTATTGGTAACCTAACTGCTGGTACTTATTATATCAAACAAGTTCTAAGTTCAACACAGTTTACAGTTAGCCAGACATATCTTGGATCAGTATTTGCTATCACTAGTACAGCAAACGGTGCAATGACAGGTGTTGTTTACGGTATCTACGGTGGACTTGGACTAACAACAGATATTACGGCATCAGGAACAACTGTTCCTGTAACAACAGTAACTACAAGCACAAACTTGATAACAGTTGCAAGCAATGCTGGCATGCTAGTAAATATGCCAATCGTATTCACAGGATTACCTGCAAATATTACAACAACCGCAACTACTATTTCAAGTAGTAGCATTACACTTGGAGCAACTGTAAGCTCACTAGGCGTAGTTGTTGGACAGCCAGTTTGGTTTACTGGATTTACTCCACAAGCAACCGGAACACAGTCAACTATTGTATCTAATCAAGTTTATTATGTTAAAACAGCAAGTGCAAGTGCAATTACTATTGCCGCAACATTGAACGGAACAGCACTAACATTAACAAATGCAACTGGTTTAACCTTAACTGCAAACTTTAATGCCGCAGGCGGACTAGTAAATGGCGCACAGTATTGGATTAACTCTGTAACTGCTGGAACATATCCAGCCGCAGGAACAACAATCACAGTTACTGAATCATATAAGAGTGGTACAGCATTTGCAATCACTAATACTGTTGGCAGTTTGACAGCTACTTGCACAGCAGGCATGCCAATTAACCAAGGCATTAATGATAAAAATACCAACGGTACTATTCAACCTTGGAATAATCCAACTGGATCATACAGTATGGCCACTGGTTACAACAACACATTGGCTACTATCCAAGGTGCAGAGATTATCCGTGCTAACAAATCATTCTTGGCTAATGAAGCAGTTGCATATGTTCTATCACAATACACTGGTACTGTAACAACTACAGCAACTAACGGAACAGTTACCTGCTCCGGCGCACACAACTTAACAGTTGGCGATCCAGTAGTGTTCAGCGGAACTATGTTTGACGGAAATATTGTTGCAGGAACAGTATATTGGGTACTAACAACTCCATCTACTTCAACATTGACTCTTACAATAACAGCACCTGGAACTGGTACACAGTCTACTAAGACACTAAACGGTGGCTCAGGATCAATGACTGTCAGTTATTATATCCTTACTGACAAGGCTGTTCGTGACGCAACATATCACATAGACGGTCTAATATACGATTTGGGATTAACAGGTAACTACAAATCAACACGCTCTGCACAAGTATACTTGTCAGCACAAGGCGGTGCAACAGCAAATGACTTATTCCACTTACGTAACGGTACTGGTTTAAGAAACATGACATTAAACGGTTTAACTGGCGCAATGACATTGCCTAATGCACTTGGTACTCGCAGACCAACAGCAGGCGCATATTCAAGTCTTGACGCAGGATTTGGACCAAATGACAGCGCAGTATGGATTAGCAATCGATCACCATACCCACAGAACTTAACATTGTTCGGTTCTGGTTGTTCAGGTCTAAAAATTGATGCGGCATTACACAGCGGTGGTAACAAATCTATCGTTGCTAACGACTACACAACTATTATCAGTGACGGTATTGGTTGCTGGTGTACTGGTAGCGGTGCATTAACAGAACTTGTTTCTGTGTTCGCATACTACTCATACGCAGGTTACCTAGCAGAATACGGCGGACGTATCCGTGCTACAAACGGTAACAGCTCATATGGTACATATGGTGTTATTGCTGAAGGCATTGACAGTTACGAAACTCCAATCTATGGTCGTTTGAATAACCGTGCTAACCCAGCATACATCACAAACGTAGTAACTGACGGCACAGATGAGATTCTTCGCTTAGAATATCAAAACGCCGGTAATGCATATACAAACGCACTACCAACAGTTAGCGGTGCAGGATATAATATTGTTGCAATACAAGATGAGTTCCGTGATTCAGCAGTATTTGAAACACGACTAGTTGACTTAAACAACGGACGCGGTATTGGTGGTAGCAACTACCTAACAGCAAGTAACGTTGCACAGACTGGTACAGTTGGAACTATAACTATTGCTAACAGTGATATTCAACTAAGTTCTGCTTATGTTGGCATGAGAATCCAACTTATTGGCGGTACTGGTGTCGGTCAGTTTGCAAATATTATTGGCTATGCACAAAGCAACAAACTTGCTAACATAGTACGTCCAAACTTTGCAATACTAACTATCACAACAAATAATACCACAGTATTCACAGTGGCTAGCACAGCAACTATGTATGTTGGAATGCCAATATACTTAGGCGCGGCAGTTGCTGGTCTAAGTACTGGTACAGTTTATTATGTAAGTACAACTAGTTTTACTGCTACAACATTTAGACTATCTACTTCGGCTGCAAATGCTGCCGCTGGTACTAACATTTCACTGAATGCTACAAGTGCAACTCCAGCAGTAACAGCGGCTTCAATTATTGTTGGAACAACACTAACAGTGGGAACATTGACTTCTGGTACAATCTATCCAGGTATGTTGCTAACAGGTGGATCAGTATTACCTAATACATTCGTTGTTGCTAACATCAGCGGAAGTGGTGCAGGCTCAACTTGGACAGTTAGCGTAAGCCAAAACTTAGCAAGTACATCACTGACAGGTACAATTGCAGTTCCGGTATATGAAGCAGGATGGGACCATGTTGTTCCAGGTGATACAGTTGTGTCATTATTAGATGCAACATCAGCATATATTATTGAACCAGCATTGTCATACACAGCACCTGGCTTTACTAGCACCGGCATTACAATGACTGCGGCAGTAACTACAACTTGGGCAGGGCTAGCATATGGTCAAGGTAAGTTTGTTGCTACATCAAATGCTACCGGTGTAGCATCAACTGCAACAACAACAGACGGTACAACATGGGCCGCAGGCGGCGCATTACCAACAGATGCAAGCTCTAAGTGGGGAAATGTTGTATATGGTGGCGGACAGAACGCAACAGCTACGGCAGTCGTAGGTGGTGTTGGCGGTTCTGGCGCAGTGCTAACAGCAGTAGTTGGCGCTACTGGCACTAACGTACAAGGACAGATTATCAGCATTACAGTAGTGAACGGCGGATATAACTATCTAACACCGCCAACTATTGTAATTGTTGGCGCTTCGGGTTCTGCAGGAGCAACAGCAACAGCTCGTGTTCTAAACGGTCAAATTCAAGCAGTAGATATGATAATTACTGGTAGCGGTTATGCAAGCGAAACTGTTACTGTTACTGCGGTAACAAGTAGCTTGTCAAGTATTACTGCTACAACATGGGGTAGTGGATATTATGCTAGTCCTATAGTAACTATTGCGGCACCAGTAACTGCTACAGGCTGGAGTTCAGGTGGCGCGGCAACCAGCGGTTCATACTACTCAGCAGTTGACACAACAGTATCACCGAACGTGACCAACTACTACCTAGCAGGCGGCAGCGGAAACTTTAGCTCTACTAAACCAACATTTACAAATGCAATTTATGGTAAATCTGGTTATGGTGCAAGTGGCACAGGCGCAAGCGGAACATTTGGCGTAGCATTAACTTATGTAGGAACACTAGCAGTAGCCGGTGCAAATACAAATACCAATGCCGCAGGTTACGGTGTAACAAGCTATACAATATCACAAACAGGCTATGGTTATACTACAACTCCTACGGTAACTGTGACTGATCCAAATGCGGCTTTTGTAGCTATTTCAACAGCTACCGCTTCGGCAGCATACAGTTCAGATCAAGGATCAACATGGTCAGCTACTGGCGGAACAACTGGCAAGACTAATCTTAACAGCCTAGCATACGGTAATAACTTATACATTGCTGTAGGCGGAACAAGTTCGGCTTCAGCAGTATCATTGAGCGGTAGCCCAACAGGTACATGGTCAGATCAGTCAAGTAATATTACAGCAAACTCATCAGGATATACTAACGTTGCCTACGGCGCAGGCGTATTCTGTGCTATTGGAGGAACAGTAAGTTCATTCATGGCAGCAAATCCAACAGCGTGGTATGCAGGAGCAACACTACCAAGCAAGACTTGGGCAGGCCTAGCATACGGTAACGGACGTTTTGTAGCATTGGCTAGTGACGGTACTGTTTACTATACTACTAACTGGCAAACAAAAAACTGGACAACAACACCATCTTATGCAACAAACAATACATGGACCCAAGCACCAACATGCGGTGGCACATCAACTAGCATATTAAGTTCATCAAATACTTGGACTAAGATCAGATATGGCCAAGGCTTATTTGTTGCAATATCTTCAGGAACTGTATTTGCAACTAGCCCAGACGGTATTGATTGGACTAGACAAACTGCATCAAGCTCTAGCTCATGGTTAGGTCTAGCATTTGGTAACCCTGTAAATGCTACATTAGGTCGTGTACCTACATGGGTAGCAGTATCTAACACTAGTGGTAAGATTGCTACTAAGATTGCAACTGGTGCAAGACCACAAGGTCGTGCTAAGGTAGTTAATAACCAAGTTAGTGAAATCAGAATGATTGAGCCAGGCAGTGGCTTCCCACGTGGAAACATTGTATCAACAAGTGCAACAAGCACTGGTACTATCACTGTTGATGATATCACAAACTTGACAGCAAATCAACCAATTGTGTTTAACGGCACAAATAGTGGCGGTATTGTTGCAGGAACATACTACTTTGTCAAAGGCACACCAACAAGTACAAGTGGACTAGCTGGTACAATCCAGATATCTACTACATCAGGTGGATCAGTATTTGCTCTAACTGCATCAACACCGACAGGCATGACATATAATGCAGGTCCAATTATCACACAAACTGACCCTAACAAGGTTAACACAGCACCGTTAGCCGCACGTACTGGTAACGGAGCACTAGGTAATCCAAGTTTTGCTCATCGTGGTACTGCTAACACAACTGCTACAGCAAGTTACGCAGGCGACGGTTATGCTGATTTGTATCAAGTAGGTACATATGTCAACGTAAGTGGACTATATCAAATACCAACACCAGGGTGTAACGTAGTGTTCAGCAGTATTCTTGGAACAAGTCGTTGGTATAAACTAGTTAGCGTAACAAACGTGACGGGTATTGCAGGTAACTACAGTGCAACATTCCAGATTAATCCGGGATTAACAACACTAACTGCTCCGTCACACAATGACTTAATCACAACAAACTTGTCATATAGTAACGTTCGTTTAACTGGACATGACTTCTTGTACATTGGTACTGGTGGATTCTCAGCAACTAACTATCCATATGTTGATGCTACTAAGGCAGTATCGGCTAACCAGCAGTTGTTTGTGGGCGGTGGACGAGTGTTCTTTACAAGTACCGACCAAGACGGTAACTTTAACGTTGGTAACTTGTTCGGAGTACAACAGTCAACTGGTACTGCTACATTGAACGCTAGTGCGTTTAACTTGTCAGGACTACAGAGTTTGACACTTGGATCAGTTAGTTTGGGAGTTGGTTCAGCAACGATTTATCAGTTCTCAACAGATCCGTACTTTACAGCTAACAGCGACGGTGTAGTACCTACACAAAAGGCTATTAAAGCGTTTATTACAGCACAAATTGGTGGCGGTCAGAGTTCGCTGAACGTAAATACAATAACTTCAGGACAGATATACATTGCTGGAAATACGATAAGTAATACTAACAATGCACAAATCTACGTAAGTAGTAAGATGCTGTTCACAGGCGGGATAGATGGAGCACCAGTTGCTTTAGTATATTTCGGACAAAGATAAACATAAAAATTTGGAGAAACAAAAATGGCAACAGGAATTTTATACACTGGTACACCAGGAGCAACAACTGCTACTACAGCCTATATGGTACCATCGACTACATACACAGTATGTAACGTTAGTTTTACAAATACAGGCACATCAGCGGCAACTATTCGTCTGTACGTAGGCACTAGCTTGGGAACCGCAGGTTCTCCTACTGGTTCATTAGTACCTAGCGAAGCTATTGAGTATGACACAGTAGTTGCACCAAAAGGTGTATTTGAAAGAACAGGTTTAGTTTTAAGTAGCACTAGTGGTGCAAAATACATTACCGTATATGCTTCAACTGCTAACGTAAACGTTAATATTTACGGCATCGAAACATCAACAGTATAATATAAAAGAGAGATAATAATATGGCACGTTATAATACGGTAATATCATCAGCAACTGCGTCCGCAACCGCAGCCTTTACATCTCCGGGATCTGGTGCATTTACAAAACTTACAGGTACAACATATACTGTAACTATTGGAGATCCTGTTCTGTTTGCTGGTCTAAATCAAACGTTTTATAACGCAGCCAGCGGAACTATCACTTTAACTTTTAGTACTAGCGGTGGTGGAACATTTGTAGGACCGGGCGGAAGTGGAACAACTAGTCAAACATTGTCAACAGGAACAACTATTACACTATACAGTGATGGTACAAACTGGGTAACTTTAGGTGCAGGCGGTGGCCCTATAACAGCTACAACTGGCGCATTCAGTAGTGATGTAACACTATCAGGTGCTACTCCTACTATTAACCTTAATAATAGTGCTCCAACTATTGCAACTAATAGTGCAAGTAGTACTGCCGCAGTTTTTAACACTAGTGCTACTACTGTTAACATTGGCGGCGCGGCAACAACAATCAATGCTGGTTCTCAAAATAGCGGTAGTGCATTTAACATTTATAATAGATTGGCTATCAGAGGATCTACTAGCGGTAGCGTGACATTTGCGGCACCTGCGACAGCAGGATCAGTAGTTTATACATTACCAAGTGCAGATGCGGCAAGCAGTGGATATGCCTTAGTAAGCAACGGCAGCGGCACATTAAGTTGGGCGGCGGCAGGCGCATCATTAGCTGACGACACAGCAACAACTACATTATATCCTGTAATGTCAACAGGAGCAACTGGTAGTTTGACTTCTGGTAAAACAACAGCAACTAAATTTACATTTAATGCGGCAACAGGTACATTGACTGTAACAGGATTAACAGAAAGTTCTAGTATTGCATTAAAAGAAAATGTAAATCCAATTAGTGGTGCGCTAGATGCAATTATGAGTCTAGTTGGCGTAACATACGATCGTCGAGACGGTAGTAGAAAAAATGAAGCAGGATTAATTGCTGAAGATGTCGTTAATGTTTTACCTAACTTAGTTACTTGCGATAAAGACGGCAAGCCTGAAGGTATCAACTATACTAAATTGAGTGCTTATCTAATTGAAGCGATCAAAACATTAAAAGACGAGATCAATGAATTAAAAGGCGGAAAATAAATGGCACGTTTATCTGGGTTAACAGTTAACGACACCGGATTTTTAAAACTTCCGACAGGAACAGATAACCAAAAAAATCTGCAAGTTTTTAATAGTCCAGGTTCTTATACATGGGTTGCGCCAGCAGGCGTGACTAGCATTGCTGTACTTGTAGTAGCAGGTGGCGGCGGAGGTGGCAACGACTTTGGCGCAGGTGGCGGTGGTGGTGGAGTAGTTTATCATCCCACATATGCTGTAACTCCTGGAAACAGCTATACAGTTACAGTTGGCAACGGCGGAGCAAAATCTACAAACAATGCAAACACAGCAAGCACCGGTGGCAACAGTGTATTTGATAGTTTGACTGCCAATGGCGGCGGAGGTGGCGCAAGTAACAGCTCTGGCGCAGCCGGTAACGGTGGATCAGGCGGCGGTGCCGCTAAAATCAATAGAACAAGCTACGGCACAAGTAATCAATCAGCATTTAGTGGCGCCACAGTCTACGGTAATCGTGGCGGAAACGCATCAAATGACTCTGGCAATGGCGGCGGAGCAGGTGGTGGTGGCGCAGGCGCAGTAGGTGGCGATGCACCAAACGCATCACTTAATGCAGGGTCTGTTGGCGGGGCTGGCGGAGTAGGAATTCAAATTACTATCGGCGGTATATCAAATTTTTACGGCGGTGGTGGAGGTGGTGGTACATACATTGGCTACTTGCCAGGAGCAGGTGGAAATGGCGGTGGCGGTAACGGATCGTGCCGCGATACCAGAGCACAAGACGGCCAACCTGGTACAGGTGGTGGTGGTGGCGGTGCAGGACAAGCACAAATTGCCGGCGCAGGTAATGGCGGCAGTGGCATTGTAATTATTAGTGCAAACAATAAAGATAACAGCGCAAACCCTGCGGGAATAACACGCTTCAATAGTAATAAAGGTATTGGCGGTCAAATAGAAAACTATGATCCACAAGCAAGAGAATGGCGCTCTGTAAAAAGTAGGGATACTGAAAACGTTGTAACACGCGGTTTAGTATTGCATTTAGATGCAGGAGATCCGCTAAGTTATAGTAATCAAGATAAATCAACTTGGTACGATTTAAGTGGGCGCGGCAATCATGCTACCTTAAGTGGCAGTATTGCGTATGACTCAGTTGCAGGTGGATGTATTCAGTTTACCGGCAGTCTAGGCCAAGCTCAAGTACCATCAACTCAAGATTTTGCGTTTGGTACACAAGACTTCACATGGGAAGCATGGGTATATTGTCAGAATACCAGTTACAGTGCATACACTCACGTGATGGCTTTTCCTGACCAAAATACAAATTGTTTAAAAATTAACTCAAACAACAACGAAATTTATTTCTACAGTCCAGGATTTACAACCTATGCCAGTACCAACGGTTGGAATGCGGCCAATACTTATTGGAATCATATTGTGCTAACCAGAGTACAAGGACAAGCATACTGCTACATCAACGGTTTATACATTGGTCAAAAGGCTGGCTTTACTAATAACTTCACTGCACAAATATGCAACATTGGTAATGGTACAGGATCTGAAAATGTTGCTAAGAAAATTGGTGCTGTGCGTGTGTACAAGCGAGCATTGAATCCACAAGAAATTCAACAAAACTTTAACGCACACAGCCAACGTTTTAACCTTGAACAGTTTCAGTTAGGCATTGTTACGCAAAACTTAATAACCATGTATGACTTTGGTAATCCAACATCATATTGCGGTGCTACAAACTTTGTTAACGACATATCACCAGTTTACAACCCTGTACGCAATCCAAGCTACTGGTCTAATACTGGATTAAGTATCTTTAACGGTACGCTGTTAAACAGTCCAACATATAACGGCGCATCAAACGGCATTGACTACGGCGGCATGTTGGTTAACGGTCATGCTATTAGAATTAATACTATCCAACCATCCGACTATGTCACAGTAACTATCTGGTATAGATTTAACGGTTATAATAGCAGTCAAAGTCAACTGGTCAACAAAGAAAATACCTACGAGTTTGCTCACTTTAATGACGGTAATTTTAACTTTGCTGTGTGGACATCAAACACAAGTTGGTTCTGGCAAAACATTGGATTTAGTTCAACTGCTGGTACCATCTACCATTTTACATTTACCTGGGACGGCAACAACGTCAGAACATACATGGATGGTAGATTAATTCAAAATTATGCATACAGCGGCAACTCAACTCTAGCTAACCAAACAGGTTATTATACCAAGTTTGGTGAGCGCGGCGGCGGCTCTGGTTGGGATAATCAATATCCTGCAAACAACACATACTATATGATTCAAATTTATGATCGAGCCCTAAGTGATGCTGAAGTTACTCAAAACTACGAAGCAACGCAACACAGATTTCCAGTTAGAAGATAAGAGATAAAATATGGCACAGTTAACAACATCGTCGATAACAAACGCAGTAGCCAACGGTATTCAACTACCAATTGGTACTAGTGCCCAACGTCCTATATTTGCTTATAGAACTCCTGGCACTTACACATGGGTGGCACCCGCAGGTGTTACCACTGTACAGGTATTAGTAGTAGGTGGTGGCGGTGGAGGTTCAAACTACAACTCAGCAGGTGGCGGAGGTGCTGGTGGCTTAGTTTACAACAGTTCATTTGCAGTAACACCAGGTAATAGTTATACTGTTACTGTGGGCGCAGGAGGCAGAGGCGCAACCGGACAAGCTGATGGCAGTCTTCCAGCATTGTCTGGCGGTAATAGTGTATTTTCTTCGATAACAGCATACGGTGGCGGCAATGGCGGCCAGGGAAATTCCTATGCAGGAACACGAGGAACAGCAGATGTATTGCCAGGTAGCGGCAACGGAACTGTTGGCTCAGGTGGCGGAGCACGTCATCCTAGTGTGCCAGCAGGCGGAGTGGGTACTACTGGTCAAGGAAATGCTGGCGGTGCTAGCGGAACTTACGGAACCAACTATCCAGGTGGTGGCGGTGGCGGTGCAGGCGGAGCAGGAACTGCCGGGTCAGGTGCTACTGTTGCAGGCGCAGGAGGAGTAGGAGTAGCAAATTCTATTACTGGTGTGACAACATGGTATGCTGGCGGTGGCGGTGGCTCAGTACAATCAGGCGGAACAGGCGGAGCCGGTGGTCGTGGCGGTGGCGGCCGTGGAGGTGGACCTGAAATTGACTACTGCGGACAGAA
>Ga0209088_10000114_pt1 | contig 58625 bp, 48 predicted proteins | sample S_140625_EF_Meta_FD_187324 | JGI IMG/M metagenome (GOLD analysis project Ga0209088, IMG submission 187324) | Freshwater microbial communities from Lake Simoncouche, Canada to study carbon cycling - S_140625_EF_MetaG (SPAdes) (version 2) | ecosystem: Environmental > Aquatic > Freshwater > Lake ... | reverse complement strand
GTCCAGTATATGTTGAAAATCCAGCAACTATTTTAAAACCCCAAATTTATACAAAGGAAAGTTTTAAACCTGGAGAAAAAATTTCAATAGCTGTTTCAGAGGAAAAGGGCAAAGAAATGACTTATACGCTTGCTATTGTCGATGAAGGGTTATTAGGTATTACCCGATTTAAAACGCCTGATCCACATCGTTCATTTTATTCGAAAATTGGATTAGGAATCAGGACCTGGGATATATACAACAAAGTTTTAGGTGCATTTGGTGCAGATTTAGGCAATTTATTAGCCGTAGGAGGTGACGACAGTTATCAACCTGAAGCACTCAATAATACAGGGACGCAATTTAGCTCTGTGGTCTTTCATTTAGGACCTTTTTATTTAAAAAAAGGACAGAAATTAAATCACTCCATAACGCTTCCAAATTATATGGGTGCGGTCAGAATTATGGCAGTTGCAAAAAACAATAATTCTTATGGTAGTGCTGAAAAAACTGTTACAGTTAAGAGTCCGGTGATGTTGTTTGCATCCGCTCCCAGAACCTTATCACCTGGTGATCAGTTTTTGTTACCCATCAATATTTTTAGCACACAAAACAACGTGGACAAAGTTGTACTTACTGGATTTGATGAATCAGGCATACTGAACAGCAAATCAAAAAGTATGACCATAAATATGAAAGGTAAAAGAGAAAATTTAATACAGATACCTTTCACCGTTTCAGAAAAAACAGGCGTAGTTAAATTAAATATAAAAATTACCAGTTCGCAAGGCTCAGCTTCACAAACCCTGCAAATCCCCGTTCGAAATCCAAATCCTATTTCATATCGAATAACTAACAGGGTGCTCAATCCAGGCGAAACATGGATTGAAAACGTACCTAGTTTTGGTCAAAAAGGTTCGCGTGAACTTATATTGGAGACTTCCACAGTACCTAATCTTGGATTACAAAAAAGGTTATCTTATTTGTTGACTTATCCATACGGATGTTTAGAACAAACCGTTTCTGCTGCTTTTGCCCAATTATATATGGACAAATGGATTAGTTTAACTCCTTATCAAGAAAAACAACGTATCAAACATATTCAATCTGCTATTCAACAGATAAATAGGTTTCAACTCTCATCAGGTGGATTTTCTTATTGGCCTGGAAATTATCAGTTTGATGAATGGATCACCAGTTATACTGGACAATTTTTATTGGAAGCTAAAATGGCAGGATTTTTAGTTCCCTTAAATATGCTGAAGAAGTGGGAAAAGTTTCAGATTAAACTGGTCAAAGGTTTAAATATAAATCCTGCCTGGGCCTCAGCTGAATCTCCTCAAATGAATCAAGCATATAGATTATATACGCTTGCTTTAGCTGGAAAACCCGAAAAAGGAGCTATGAATCAGCTTAGAGAAACTAAAGCCCTATATTCTACAACTGCTAATAGGTTGGCAGGAGCTTATGCTTTATCTGGAAATAAAGAGATTGGAGAAAAGATTTTAACGGTTAAAAACAAGAAATTATCTAACCTTGGATATATTAGCACTTACGGATCTGATATCAGAGATAGAGCACAACTACTCGAGTCCTATATTCAATTGAATAACAAAACAAAATCTGGTGCTTTAGCCTCTCAACTCATAAAAGAATTTTCTGCCAATCATTGGTACGCTACACATACTACTGCCTATGTTCTTTTAGCATTAAGTAAATATTTGGGCAACCAAAAGCCAGGTGAACCAGCAAAATTTAGATTTATTTCTCCGGAAACAAAAGGTAAATGGATAGAAGTTAATCATGAACAATCTATAGGTTTTACCCAGTGGAAAGATTTTACAGGCAAACAAAAAATACAATTACAAAATACAGGTAAAAGTAAATTGTTTTTGCAATTGATTCAATCAGGAAAGGAACAATTAGGCGAGGTTAAGGCAACATCTGCTGGTATTGAGTTAATTACGAACTTTTATACTATGAACGGTCAAAAATTAGACCCTTCTGAAATACCTCAAGGGAATGATTTTAAAGCAGAAATTACCGTGAAACATACAGGTGAAAATCTTTTTGCCTATAATGATCTTGCCTTAACTCAGGTTTTCCCTTCGGGTTGGGAAATTATTAACGAAAGAATGACTGATTTTAATTCGGCACAACAACAAATAGATTATGATTTTGCAGATATAAAGGATGACAGAACTTCTTATTTTTTCAAATTAGACGAAAGACAAGTTAAAAAATTCACTATTAGGTTAAATGCAACTCATAGTGGGCGGTTTTATTTCCCGGCAGCCTCCGTAACAGACATGTATAATTATCAGGTTAATTCTCAATCTGATGGGAAATGGATAAACGTTTCAAAATCAAAAAACAACTAAAACCTTTATTATGAAATTAAATAAAAATTTTGTGAAGTCTTCCCTTTTAGGATTAGGGACATGCCTACTTTTAGGAATGTCAATGACTATCAAAACGGAAGATGGCTGGATTGATTTATTCAATGGGAAAAATCTTGATGGCTGGATTGTTAAAATCGCAAAACATGAGACTGGAGAAAACTACGGAGAAACTTTTCGTGTAATTGATGGCCAAATGCAGGTATCTTATGAAAATTATACTGATTTTGACTTCCAGTATGGTCATATTTTTTATAAACAACCATTTAACTATTATTTAATTGAAATTGAATATAAATTTTTTGGTGAGCAGGCACCCAAAGGAGAAGGTTGGGCCTGGAGAAATAGTGGGGTAATGCTTCATGGTCAATCCCCTTTTTCGATGACCAAAGATCAGGATTTTCCTATTTCTATAGAGGCACAATTTTTAGGTGGGGACGGCAAAAACAACCGTACAACCTGTAACTTATGTACGCCAGGCACTAACGTAGTCATGGATAGTAAATTAATTACCCAACATTGTATTACTTCAAAATCAAAAACATTTCATGGAGAACAATGGGTTAATGCCAAGTTTTTGGTGCTTGGTGATTCCATTATCAAACATTTTGCCAATGACGAATTAGTCCTTTCTTATGAAAAACCTCAATTTGGAGGAGGAACTGTAAATAGGCATAACCCTGCGGAAAAAAGAGACGGAGAATTAATAAAGGGCGGTTATATATCTTTACAAAGTGAAAGTCACCCTATTTCGTTTAGAAAAGTTAGACTCTATGATTTAGAGAAATACGCAACTAACCCTAAAAAGCTAGCAGTGAAGCTTGAAGAATTAAAAGTACCCGAAAATTAAAGGCTATTTCGATAAATAGTTGGTCATAAATCCTTTGACAACCTGTAATGCCTGATCGAAATGTTTATTGTTATTAATAATAATATCAACCTCTTCCGCAAAAGGCTTAATATATTTTTCGTAAGCAGGCATTACATGGTTTTCATATCGATATAAAACATCATCAATCGGATAATTTCTTTCCGATTGATCTCTTCGAATTCTTCGTATAACCTTCAAATTATCTTTTGCCTGTACAAATAAAGAAAGGTCCAACATTTTCCTTATTTCCTCAAAATAAAGAATAAAAAGCCCTTCCACAATAATGATAGGAGCAGGATTAAAATGAAGAACTTTAGCCTCAGCCATCTGATTATTAAAGGTATATTCTTCTCTAAAAATAGATTTTCCCTCTTTTAATTTGCATAAATCTTTATACAAATCATCTTTAAATATAGATTGAGGCAAGTCAAAATTTGATATTCCGGCACTATCAATTAATTGAGCTTCTCTGGGTTTGTAATAGTCATCCTGTGAAATAAAACAAACCTGATCAGGAGTAAAATTTTTCTTTAAATTGAGTAAAAAGCTCGTTTTTCCCGAGCCACTGCCTCCTGTAATTCCAATAATAAATGGTTGCACGTGATTTGTTTTCCCAAAAATAGTTAATCCGCAACTCTTTGCTTAGTTTTATGCTATAAAAAAGGATTTAATGGAAATACTTATTACAATTTTAAGAGCTACACTAGGCATGGCTGTACTTATTGGTATTGGCTATCTAATATGTTCGCATAAAAAATCTATTGACTGGAAAACTATATTCTTGGGAATTATTCTACAATTTGTTCTTGCTATTCTGGTATTAAAAGTTCCTTTCATAAATAAAGGATTTGAATATGCTGCAGGATTTTTCCAGGTAATATTAAAGTATTCTGAAGCAGGCGCCACTTTTCTTTTTGGAAATTTAGTAACAGACACCAAATCATTCGGATATATTTTTGCTTTTCGGGTATTACCCACCATTATTTTTTTCTCAGCAATTTCATCCATCTTATATTACTTTGGCATTTTACAAAAAATTATAAATGTATTAGCTATCATCATGAAAAAAACCCTTGGGGTAACCGGACCTGAAAGTCTGGCGGCGGCGGCAAATATTTTTGTTGGACAAACGGAAGCCCCTTTGGTAGTAAAGCCTTATATAAGTTCTTTTACCAAATCGGAATTAATGTGTTTAATGACAGGAGGAATGGCCACCATTGCAGGTGGGGTTTTTGCAGCTTATGTCGGATTTTTAGGTGGAGATGACCCAGTACAACAATTGTTTTTTGCCAAACATTTATTAACGGCATCTATTATTTCAGCACCAGCTGCTATTGTTGCAGCCAAGTTAATTGTACCAGAAACTGTTGATAAAGGTTTAGAGTCAAACCTGGAGGTAATAGAAGACAATGGTAATAACCTGTTAGATGCCATTTCAAGAGGTACGACTGATGGTTTGAAATTAGCTATAAATGTAGGTGCTATGCTATTGGTATTTACAGCACTTGTCTACATGTTAAATGATTTTATCCTTGAGTTCCCAGGAAAATGGTTAGGTGTAAATGATTATATTAAAGAATCAACTTCAGGTAGGTTTGAAGGGCTAACTTTTACCTATATTCTAGGACTACTTTTTGCTCCTATAGCTTGGTTGTTAGGCACGCCTGTGCAAGACATTGTCATAGTTGGACAATTACTGGGACAAAAAACAGTCATCAATGAATTTGTTGCCTATTCTGACCTCGGGCTGCTTCGGGAAAAAGGAATTATTCTTGATCCAAAATCAATAATAATCGTTACTTATGCCTTATGTGGATTTTCAAATTTTGCATCAATTGGTATTCAGATTGGCGGAATTAGTGCTCTTGCACCTAATAAAAGACAAGAATTAACGGAACTTGGTTTAAGAGCCATGATTGGAGGAACCATCGCCTGTTTTATGACCGCAATTGTAGCTTCAGTTTTATATCATTTCTAAAAAAAGACTGTCAGATAAAACTAAAAAAAATATTTCGTTGTTATTGGTAATTATTACCCGAACAAAAATTAACATGGCTACCATTGTATTTACCTTTGAAGACAAATCCATTCTTCAGCCAATTCAGGTGGAAAATATTCCTGCGGATCAAAGTATTTTAGAAATAGCAGAAGATAACGATATTCATCTAAATCACAATTGTGGTGGAGTTTGTGCCTGTAGTACTTGCCATGTGTATATCCATCAGGGAGAAAAATATCTGGAAGAAATATCCGATAAGGAGGAAGATTTTATAGATAGAGCTATTAAACCAAAATTAAATAGTCGCCTTGCCTGCCAGTGTATCATTCTTTCTGATGATGCTGTTATTCGTGTAGAAATACCTGACCAACATCGTATCATTGGACATGAACATTAATTTAATTTAAAAACCCGAACAATGCCTTTTCAAGATTTTGAAAATTTACCCATTAAATGGAATGACCACGAAGACATTGCAATCAAGTTGTATGAAAAATTTGGTGATGAATTTGGAGAAAGCAAGATATATAGAATTCGTTTTACCCAATTACTCGATTGGATTTTAGACATACCAAATTTTGTAGGAACAAAAGAAGAATCAAATGAGGGGCACCTCGAACAGATTCAGGCTAAGTGGGTTTATGAATGGCGGGATAACCAATAAATTGATATCTTTTCATGTCAAATTTAGAACAATTCATCACAGTAAAAGCTTTTTTATTTGATGTGGATGGTGTCTTCACGAATAATGAGGTTCAAATCACAGAATCAGGTGAATTATTAAGAACCATTTATTTAAGAGATAGTTACGCCATAAAAGTAGCACTTCGGGAGGGATTTCCCATCGGTATTATAACTGGTGGAACAAGTCTGGGTATAACAAAAAGATTAAATGAACTTGGGATTGAATTTGTTGCCACAGGTAAATTTCAAAAATCACCTTCTCTACTGGAATTTCTTGCCAAATATTCTTTAGACTTTAAAGATGTTTTGTACATGGGCGACGATTTTCCTGATATCCCTGTTTTAAAAAAAGTGGGTATGCCTTGTTGTCCTTCTGATGCCATTCCTGAAATCTTTCCTTTGGTTAACTATATTTCAACGGTTTCAGGGGGACGTGGTTGTGTCAGAGATGTCATTCAAAAAACATTGCAGATACAAGGAAGATGGCAAATAGGTGACTTATAGGCCTATAAAAACGAATTTAAAAAGTGATATACAAACTACTCCGATTACCCAATTTGATTATAGTTGCAGCAACTCAGTATATCATTTATATTCATCTCCTCACACCAATTTTCGAAAAGAATTTATTGTTAGCATCTTTTAATAACCTTGATTTTTTTTTGTTCGTTTTAACGACTCTATGCATAACGTCAGCTGGTTATATTATTAACGATATTTATGATGTCGAAACAGATAAGATAAACAAACCCCAAAAAAGAATAATAAATAATCATTTAAGCATAACTTCAGGATGGAATCTATACGTTATCCTTTTAATCTTGGGTGCTATCCTTTCCTTATTTCTGGCTATCCAAAGAGAAGAAATCCTATATTGGTTTATCTACCCACTATCAAATTTCGTTTTATTTGCCTACAGTCGATGGCTTAAAGGCATACCTATGATTGGTAATATAATCGTTTCATTTTTTTGTGGCGCTGTACCTGGCATTTTCTTTTTATCTGAGGCTTCAGCCATTGAAAAACTCAGTCAAAGTAATTTTAAACTTTTCAAAAATCTGGAAACTATCCTGTTTTCTTATGTTGTATTTGCCTTTTTAACCAATTTTTACAGGGAAATAGTTAAAGATCTACAAGATGAGCATGGTGACAAATTATCCAGTATTAATACGGCAGCTGTATTGTGGGGAAAAAGAAACACAAAATTTATAGCGATTTTTATAGCTGTATTAACCTCATTTTTCATCAATTATACCTTTAGTCTTCCATTTTTTATTAATATTCCCTATTTATTCATGTTACAGTTAATTTTGGTTCAATTTCCATTATTATTAAGTTTACTCTTTTTAATACGCGCAAATAATGGATCCGCATTTAAAAAAGTAGGGTTATGGATTAAATTAATAATGGTTAATGGCTTATTTTTAATAACCTACCTCATAATTCAACAAAATGGTTAATCCACCTTTTCCACCATTTAGTAAAGTCATTGTGTTGGCTTCAAAATCTCCAAGAAGGGCTCAATTATTAAGAGAAGCTGGATTCAATTTCAGAATTCATCAGATGGATGTTAACGAAGATTTTTCCAATGAAATGCCGGTTGAGGAGGTCGCTGCATATCTGGCCGATAAAAAAGCTACGGCGGCTAATTTGGATATAATAAATGATAATGAAATTTTACTAACTGCTGACAGTGTAGTTGTTATAAATAACCAAATATTAAATAAACCTGCCTGCAAAGAAGAGGCCTTCGATATGTTACAGCAGCTGAGTGACAAAACCCATATTGTTTACACAGGAGTATGCTTGCGAAATAAGGAAAAAAAAATCGTATTTTCAAATCAAACCAACGTAACATTTGGCACATTAAGCGATCATGAAATCCATTATTATATCGACCAATTTAATCCAATGGATAAAGCTGGTTCCTATGGTATTCAGGAATGGATAGGATTTTGTAAAATACGAAAAATAGAGGGCGAATATGCCAATGTTATGGGATTACCTGTTTATGCCATTTATGAAGCGCTTTTAACTTTTTAGATGTTCTTCTAACTTTTTAAAAAAATCTGATGCATTCCGTTGAATTAATTCATTCGCTTTTTTTCCCATCATTGCTTTAATTAAAAAAGGCATTTTTATAGCTAACTTATAATTGGCCAACGTCGACATTTCTGAGGTTTCTTTCAAATAAAAATCTATTTGTGCTGAAATCAAGGTAAGCGTACCTTCTTGGGTAAGATTTAAGGAAATATATTCGGGATTCACCTTATTTGAAATTTTTAATATTGCTGTTAATTCCTTTTCATTGCCATTTAAGTTAAAATTACCCTTTAAACGAAAAACGTCTTCCTCAATCTTTGCAATAACATTAATATTTGGAATAAACCTACCAAAATAATAAGGATTTAATAAGGCATTCCATAATTCATTTATTGGAATGCCTAAATTGTAAGTATCTTCAATTTTCATTTTTCATTAAAAAAACAAAAAAAATATGAAAAGAAGAAATTTACTCACAAGTGGTTTTCTATTTTTAATGCCACTGAATACAAATTTCTTAAAATGGAAGGAGAAAAAAGCCGAAAGGGGAACCTTTTCAATGGATGAAAATAGTATTCGATATTATCAACAAAAGGTTTCAAAAAATTTCACCTGTTTATTTATAGCAGATACCCATTTATTTAAAGATGATGAAAAGGGAAATGAGTTTAAAATATACAGTAACAGAATGTCAAAAGCGTATAATAAGACCGTACACTATAAAACTGGCTTAGAAACAAATCCAGAAAAGGCATTTATAGAAACACTCCAAATAGCTAAAAAGGAAAATATCTCCCTTTTAATCCTGGCAGGAGATATATTTAGTTTTCCCTCTGAAGCTGCCATAACTTTTGTTTTAGAAGAATTAAAAAAAGTGGATATCCCCTTTTTATTTACCGCAGGTAATCATGACTGGCATTATGAAGGAATGTCAGGAAGTTCTGATGCATTAAGAGATACTTGGATAAAAAAGAGGCTTTTAAACTTGTACCAAGATGAAAATCCAATGTTTGCTGTTAGAAATATGAATGGAATCAGCATTATAACCATAGATAATTCTACTTACGAAATTAATAAAGAACAACTTCATTTTTTTGAAAATCAAATTTCTAAAGGTGACCCTATTTTGTTATGCGTCCATATACCTTTTTATGTACAAGGCAGAAATTTAGGATTTGGGTGTGCCCATCCAGAATGGAATGGAAAGAACGATAAAAATTATGAGTTAGAAAGAAGAGAAAAATGGAGAGATTCTGGTCATTCGCCTACAACCTTAAAGTTTTTTCAAAGAATATTAACAGCGACAAATTTGATTGGTATTGTTGCAGGACATATTCATAAACAATCTATAGATATATTAAAAAATGGCTTACCACAGATAGTTACCACAGCAAATGCGAATGGAGGCTTTCTTTCTTTACACTTTGAAAAAGAAAATAACAAAGCAGACTAAATATTCAAGAAACAACCGACTCTTTTTTCCAGCTAACAAAACCTCTCCAGGCCATAAAAAAGAAGACGATATACATCAAGGAGAATAAAGATAAATCTTTATAATAGTTTAATGGAATGGCGATGGCATTAGAAATCATATAAGCCAGCCAGTTTTCTATTTTTCTTTTAGCCATCCACCACATACCTAATATGGAAAACGAAGTAACTAAAGCGTCTGCAAAAGGGGTGTTGCTATCCGTTTTAAATTGAAGCCAAAGGTAAATAACAATGCAAGAAATGATGACCAAAATGCCCCCTTTTAACCTTTCACCTGCATTGCACCATGTGATTGGAAAAACAAACGACTGATCTGATTTTTTTAACGTCCAGGCATACCAACCAAAGATACTCATTCCCAAATAATAGAGATGGAGTAAACCTTCAGCATACAAAGGTGGAAATATTTTAAATAAATAAATATAAGCTGCTATAAGGACGCCAATGATACCTGTTGGAAAAACGAGTACCTTATTTTTTAAAGCATACCATACGCTTAGTACCTGAGCAATAGTACTTATCCACTCGAGCATGGAAATAGCTGACACATTCTCCCCTATCTGTTGTAAAATAGCTGACATTCTTTTGGTATGAAAGTAAGACTGAAAATTACATTAAGTAATCTAGAAAACAAATAAATTAAGGGTAAACCTATAAAAAGTTAGCATAAAATTATCTAAATGAGTTAAAATCTTTAATTTCGTATGTTATTCAAAATACTAACGCATGAAATTCAACTTATCATCCTTTTTTTACTTATTATTAACCGCTACCCTTGTTTTTTTATTAAATACAAAAATGGGGTCTTTGCCTCCTTTGGGTAAATTTCTTGATCCATTCAATGGTTTTTGGCAACAGGCAGAGTCCCGTCAAACCCAAACTGAAAGCAAACTGCAAATAAATGGCTTAAAAGGTCAAGTTACCATCAGATTTGATGAAAATAGAGTCCCACATATTGAAGCAGATAATGAAGAAGATTTATATTTCGCACAAGGTTTTATCGTTGCCAGAGACAGATTATGGCAATTAGATTTTCAAACCCGTTTTGCAGCAGGCAGATTATCAGAAGTCATTGGAGAAAAAGCCATTGATTTAGATAAATATAACCGACGAATGGGTATGGGTTTTGGTGCAAGAAATATGGAAGCTTTTGTTATTAAAGACCCTAAAATGAAAATGGTACTTGATGCTTATACGAAGGGCATTAATGCCTATATAGGCACGCTTAAACCGAAAGACTATCCTATAGAATTTAAATTATTAGATTATGAACCTGAAAATTGGAAACCTATAAATTCAGCTTATTTATTAAAATTAATGTCAGCTACTCTTGCTGCAGCTTCCAATGATTTTTATATGTCCAATGCCTTATCAAAATTTGGACCAGAAGTTATCAAGGATTTATTTCCAAATTACCCATTCAGAGAGGACCCTATTATACCTGTTGGAACGAAGTGGGAATTCGACCCTTTAGCCATACCAAAAACACCAGAAGAATTGCCCTTAAACAACAATATAAAACTTAACCCTAAGGAAGAGGGTTTAGGCAGTAATAATTGGGCTATTTCAGGAGATAAAACGATAACTGGGTTTCCGTTATTAGCTAATGACCCACATTTAGAAATGACTTTACCTGCCATTTGGTATCAAAACCAGCTTACTGCACCAGGGGTAAACGTATATGGGGTTACGATTCCTGGTTCACCAGGTGTCATCATTGGATTTAATAAAGAGGTGGCATGGGGTGTAACTAATGTAGGTTCTGATGTTTTAGACTGGTACAAAATCACTTTCAAGGATAATTCAAAAAGTGAATATTTATTTGAAAATGAGTGGAAGCCAATAAAAAAAGTGGTAGAAACCATCCAGGTTAGAGGAAAAGAAACCATCACAGAAACGGTATTTTATACCCACTATGGACCCATCGTTTACATGGAAGGAGAAAAGCCAGAAGCTTTACCAAAATCAAATAATATACCCGTCGGATATGCTTTAAAATGGATTGCTCATCAACCGTCTAATGATATCAAGACCTTTTACGAATTAAACAGAGCAAAGAATTATTCCGATTATCGTGCAGCTTTGCTTCATTATGTTGCGCCAGCGCAAAATTTTATTTTTGCCAGTAAAGAGAATGACATAGCTATAACGCCAAACGGATATTTTCCATTAAAATGGAAGGGACAGGGAAAGTTTTTATTAGATGGAAGTAGAAGTGCCAACGAATGGCAAGGTCGGGTACCAGCGGAACATAATCCAACGGTAAAGAATCCTCCAAGAGGGTTTGTATCTTCAGCTAATCAATTTTCAACAGATTCAACCTATCCATATTATTTACACTGGGAGTTTACAGGATATGAAAGAGGTGCCAGGATAAACAGGCAATTAGCCACAATGGATAAAGCAGGAGTGAAAGATTTTCAACAATTGCAAAACGATAATTATAGCATTCACGCAGAAAATATCAGAGATATATTGGCAGAAAATGTTATAATTTCTTCTTTAAACGAAAGAGAAAAGAAAGCCTTAGCTTTATTTAAAACATGGTCCTTTAGATATGATGCGAAAGAAATAGCGCCCAGTATTTTTGAATGGTGGCATAAAAATCTTGCCCTTGGCATTTGGTCTGACGAATTTTCGGATGCAAAAAATCCAATGGTTATTCCATCAAGGGATAGAACGGTCCAACTCCTTTTAACAGATGATACTGCGAAATGGTATGATAATATTAAAACACCTGGCATTGAAACTAAAGGAGATATAATTACTACTACCTTTAAAGAAACAGTAGATAGCCTATTTAAAACTTACGGCGAAATAAGTTCCAAGTGGGAATGGGGAAATGTAAAAGGAACAAATATTCCACATTTAGCAAAAATTTCGGGATTTGGAACAAAGACGCTATTTACCGGAGGATCCAAAACGGCTGTAAATGCAATTTCACAAACGACCGGTCCTTCTTGGAAAATGATTATTTCACTAGGGGATAAAGTAGAAGCTTACGGTTTATTCCCAGGCGGAGAGTCAGGTAATCCGGGTAGTTTTTACTATGATAACATGGTTGAAAAATGGGCTGGCGGAAAACTAAATTCTCTTTATTTTTACGAAAAGGGAAATCCAGACCCCAAAAGAATTAAACAAACTATTTCCCTAACATCAAAAAAATAATCCAATGTTAATCTTGATAATTATAATAGGTTGTATTTTATTACAAAGTTTTTTGCCTTGGTGGATTATAGCTCCAATTTGTCTAATCAGTGGCTATTTTTTTTCAAAATCTAAAAACCAAGCCTTTTGGAGTGGTTTTTTTGGAATATTTATTTTGTGGCTAATAAAAATACTTTCATTAAGTGTGCCAAATGAACATTTATTAGCAAATAAAATTGGGCAAGTTTTTATGTTACCTGAAAATAATTATAATTGGATCATTATCATTTTAATTAGTTCCATTGTCGGTGGCATAGTTGGTGGGGTAAGTTGTTTAGCTGGTAATACTATTAAAAAAACGTAATTATCATGTTAAATCATCGTTTTTGAAAAATTACTCTTTATTTTGAAGAATTAACAAAGCATTTATGATTATTGGTTAAAATAATTATTAATTTTAATAAAGTTTTGTGATTAAGATTTTAAAAGAATAATAAAGTTGTTAGTGTAAAAACCACACTTAAAGAATATTTCACTCAATTTTTTAATTAACAATAGTCAACTTATGGTACAATTTTTCGAAAAAGTGACAAGAACCATGAAAAAGCACGCAATGCTTTTCTGTCTCTTGTTTATTTCTTCTGCCATGTTTGGTCAAATCACTGGAAAGGTGGTTGATGCTGACAATGGAGAACCGCTCATTGGGGCATCAGTAATTATTGCTGGTACTTCAACAGGAACGGTAACTGATTTAGATGGATCTTTTTCCATCAATGCAAAATCTGGTGATGTGTTAGAAATATCATACACAGGTTACACAGTCAAAACAGTTACTGTTGGATCAGAAACTAACCTTTCCATTACCTTAAGTCAAGGTGTTACCATTGACGAGATTATCGTGACTGGTTATGCTGTTGAAAGCAAGCGTCAAACAACAGGTGCTGTGTCAACGGTACCTGCGAAACAGATGGCAGCCATTCCTTCTGGAAACGTAGAGCAACAATTACAAGGACGTGTAGCGGGTGTAACCGTAATTTCCAATGGCCAACCGGGAACTACCAGCCAAATTCGTGTTCGTGGATTTGGTGCCTTTGGAGGAAATGCACCTTTATACATCGTTGACGGAGTACCTACTGAAAATACCGATTTCATCAATCCTGATGATATTGAAACAGTAACAGTGTTAAAAGACGCTGCATCGGCTTCCATCTATGGTGCAAGAGCCGCTAATGGTGTGGTAGTTTATACCACAAAATCAGGTTCAAGAAAGGCAAAGAAAATGGAAGTGACCTATAGCGGTCTTACTGGTTTTACAGATCCAAACGTTAATGGTTCGCCTAAAATGCTTGATCCTCAGCAAATGGCTGACTGGACACATGTTGCTTATCGTAATAATGCAGCTGCTAACGGCACTGCTGTTTCATATACTCACCCGCAGTATGGAAATCAGGCAACACCTCGTATGCCTACTTATTTACATGCAAATGGAGCAAACGGTGTCGTGGGAAATGTTGATATAGCAGCTATTGAAGCGGCTTATAAAGCAAATCCTATTAATGTATTTTTAATAAAACCAAACTTGGCTGGTACCAATTGGTATGATGCAATTACGCGTATTGCACCTATTCAGCGCCATAGTTTAGGATTTAGTGGCGGAACTGAAAATGGTCGCTATTACATAGGTTTAGGTTCTCAAAATCAATCTGGTATTTTACTTGAAAATGAATTCAAGCGTTATTCATTTAGGGCTAATTCTGAGTGGGATTTATTACCATGGTTAACGATGGGTGAAAATTTACAAGTAACTTACAGAGCTGTTTTAGGTCAACAAGGTGATGCGGGGGGTATTGGTGTAGCTGATGATGAGTCAGAAGTACTTTCTGCATATCGTATGCCAACTATTCTTCCTATTTACGACGAGTTTGGAAGTTATGCGAGTACAAAAGCAGCAGGCTTTAATAACCCTAGAAATCCAGTAAGAAGATTAACTCTCAATAATGGAAATGATGGTGGATTTAATACCAGTGCTTTTGGTAACATATATTTCCTTATTAAACCAGTTAAAAATTTGACCATCAAAACTTCTTTAGGTGGTAATTACAATAATAACTTCTATAAAAACTACAACTACATTTATTTAGGTGACTCTGAGCCAGAAGCATCTAATACCTTTAGTGAAGGTGGAGGTTATGGTTTTAGCTGGGTATTATCAAATACCGTGTCTTATAAAGCACAAATTGGATCACATGGAATAACTGCATTAGCGGGTATAGAGGCATTAAACACAGGTAAAGGTCGTTTCTTTAACGGTAGTGGTATTAACCCATTCTCTACTGATTTAAATTTCGTTAATTTATCAACCGTTCAAAGTCCACAGGTAAGCAGTGGTTTGTATAACGGAGTTAATTTTTACTCTATCTTTGGTAAATTAGACTATAATTTCAAAGAAAAATATTATGTAACCGGTGTATTACGTCGTGATGGAGCATCTCGTTTTGGAGCTAACTCAAGATATGGAATTTTTCCTGCCGTATCAGCTGCATGGCGTGTTACATCAGAAGATTTCTTAAAAGATATCTCCTGGCTCAGAGATTTGAAAATTCGTGGTGGATGGGGAGAAATGGGTAACTCTAATAACGTAGATCCAAGTAACCAGTTTTTCCTTTATCGTTCAGACCGTGGTAGCACCTTTTATCCAATTAGTGGACAAAGCAGTGGCGTTGACGAAGGATTTGCTTCAAGTAGAATTGGTAATCCAGATGCAAAATGGGAGACAAGTGAAACGATTAACATAGGTTTTGACGTTTCCTTATTTAACAATAAATTAGAGGTTATTCTAGATTGGTGGAAAAAAACAACCAGAGATTTGTTATTTAATGTTCCACTACCAGGTGTTGCAGGTAATTACGCTGCAGCTCCAGCCGTGAATGTTGGAAGTATGTTAAACAGAGGTATTGATTTCCAAATTATCAACAGAGGTAATTTAGGATCTAAATTAACCTATGAGCTTACCTTAAATAATGCATTCCTTCACAATGAAATTACTAAATTAGCCGACGGTATTCCTTATTTCGATGGTGGAAACTATAGAGGTATTGCGCCAATTAGAAATCAACCTGGTTATGGTTTATCTGAATTTTTTGGATATAAAATGATTGGTTATTTCAATTCAAAAGCTGAAGCAGATGCATCAAAACAACCTGGTGCAGGTGTAGGTCGTTTTAAATACGAAGATGTCAATGGAGATGGATCGATTACACCAGCTGACCGTACCTTTATTGGAAGCCCGATTCCAAAGTTCACAGGCGGTGCTAATTTCAATGTAGGATATAAAAATTTACATGCTGAGATTTATTTATATACCTCCATTGGAAATAAAATCTTTAATCAATCTAAGTGGTTTACAGACTTCTTTGGTTCTTTTGAAGGATCAGCAAAAGGCGTTCGTGCTTTAGATTCCTGGACAACAGCGCTAGGAAATGATGCAAAAGCACCTATTTGGGAAAGTGCCTCTAATATTAGTACGAATGGTGCTGCTAACTCTTGGTATGTTGAAGATGGTTCATTCCTTCGTATTCAAAGATTGGCCATGTACTATGATTTTGATTCATCTGTCTTAAAGAGATTGAAATTATCAAAATTAAGTTTAGGTGTTTCTGCTAATAATATCTGGACTTTAACAAAATACTCAGGCTTAGATCCAATGGTAGGTGGTGGAGCTGATACGAACTTCGGTATTGACGTAGGTAACTATCCTGTAACACCAGGTTATATGTTGAATTTCTCTATTGGCTTCTAATCTTTCTTATTTTAAATTTGTTTCTTAAATATAAAAAACAAGAAAATGAATAATATTTTTAAAAGGATGTCTATCATCATGGCTATGGTTATGATCTTAGTTGTATCCTGTAAAGATTCCTTTTTGGAAGTTGCCCCAACCGGGTCGCTTGCAGACGCTCAATTAGCTACAAAAGCTGGTGTAGAGGGCGTATTAATTGGTGCTTACGCTGCTTTAAATGGTGTTTTTGGCAATCGTTTAGAAGGACCAAACCATTGGGTAACAGGTAGTATCTGTGGAGGAGATGCAAACAAAGGAACTGACCCAGGTGATTATTCTTCTATCAACCCAATGCAACGTTACGAAACGGATCCAACACAAGGTGATTTATCCGCTTTATGGAGTGGTCGTTACGAAGGGATAAGCCGTTGTAATACTGTTTTACGTCTGCTTGCACAAGCAAAAGATGTTAGTCCAGCAGATGCCGCACGTATTGCAGGTGAAGCTAGATTGTTAAGAGGTCACTTTTATTTCGATCTAAAAAAACACTATAATAGTATTCCTTACTTTGATGAGAAAATACCTGCTTCTGAAATACCAAAAGTACCTAATTCTCCTAATGTATGGGATAAAATTGAAGCTGATTTTCAGTTTGCCTTTACAAATCTTCCTGAAACACAAAGTCAGGCTGGTCGTGTAAACAAATGGGCTGCAGCAGCTTATTTGGGCAAAGCAAAACTTTATCAAAAGAAATATGCGGAAGCTAAAACCTGGTTTGATAATGTTATTACAAATGGTAAAACTACCAACGGAAAAAAATTCCAGTTACTTGATGATTATACTCAAATCTTTAATGCTGAATATGACAATCATGCTGAAGCTGTAATGGATGTAGAATCATCTATGAACACAGGTAATGTAGCTAATGCAAATTATTTTGATGATTTAAATTATCCTTATAATACAGGTTTAGATGGTCCTGGTAACTGTTGCGGATTTTTTCAGCCTTCTTTTGATATGGCAAACACTTTCCGCACAAAAGACGGACTTCCTCTTTTAGATGGTTCTTACAATTCTGCTACTAATGCGTTGAAAAATGATTATGGCGTAGAATCAAGTTCCCCATTTACACCTGACGCAGGTGCAGTTGACCCTCGTTTAGATCATTCTATTGGTCGCCGTGGTATTCCATATCTTGATTGGATTGCTCACCCTGGAAAGGCATGGATTCGTGCTCAACCTTATGCTGGTCCTTATTCTCCTAAGAAATATGTTTATTACAAAACACAGGAAAATAAATTAACAGATGGTAGTTCCTGGACACGTGGATACGCAACGATGAATTATACCATCATTCGTTTTGCAGATGTTCTTTTGATGGCAGCAGAAGCTGAAATCGAAGCGGGTTCCTTAACAAAAGCGAGAGAGTTAGTTAATCAGGTTCGCGCGCGTGCTGCCAATAAGGCACATTGGGTTAAAAAACCTGATGGTACTTTTGCTGCAAATTATGTGATTGTTCCTTATCCTGAGTCTGCATTTGCTTCAAAAACATCCGCAAATGATGTTGTAAGAATGGAAAGAAAACTGGAACTTTCTGGCGAAGGTCACAGATTTTTTGACTTAGTTCGTTGGGGAATTGCTGAACCAGTTTTAAATGCTTACCTTAAAAATGAAGCTAAAATATTAGTTACAAAATTTGGAGGAGCTAAATTTACTGCTGGAAATGATGAATATTACCCAATTCCACAACGTGAGATTGATTTACAAGGTTCTGTTCTTAAACAAAATCCTGGCTATTAATTAATATCGTTTTTTTCTTAGAAAAGGGTATCTCAATGCGTAAAATTGAGATACCCTTTTTAATTTTACCTTTAATAAAAATATTGGTTTATGCGTATCTTAATTTGCTTATTTTTTCTGGCTCTATTCTTTTCCTGCAAAAAAAAAGAAACTTTGTTTTCTAAAATTGATGCTTCAGATTCAGGTATTTCTTTTGAAAATAAAATAACAGTTAATGATACCTTAAACGCCCTCGTGAGCGAATTTGTCTATAATGGTGGTGGAGTTGCCATAGCAGATTTAAATGGAGACCAGAAAAATGACCTTTTTTTTACTGCCTCACAAACTGATAATTCTTTATATATAAATCAAGGAGATTTAAAATTTAAAGAAACCTCTAAAATATCTGGAACTAATAAACCATCTAATCAATATTGGTCATCTGGTGTAAGTGTTATAGATATAAATTTAGACGGAAAACAAGATATTTATGTCTGTAATACCTTAAATGGAAACGCCCATTTCAGGAAAAATTTTCTTTATGTAAATAATGGAAATGACCCAAATGGTGTCCCTTTATTTAAAGAAATGGCTGAAGATTATGGTATTGCAGATACGTCACATTCCTCTCATGCTCAATTTTTTGACTATGACTTAGATGGAGATCTCGACTTATTTGTTGGGGTTAATTGGGTAGAAGAAAAATATCCACATGAATTTATTGAAAAGCGAACAGGACAAGAGGCCTTAAATAGAGATCGTTTGTTTCGAAATGACTGGAATGTCGCGCTGGGACATCCAGTTTTTACCGATGTTGCGGAAGAAGCTGGTATACAGCTAGATGGGTATAGCCATAGTACGCTTATCGTAGATTTTAATGAAGATCATTACCCTGATATTTATGTCTCAAATGATTTTGAAAGTGATGACCTCGTATTTATAAATAATAAAAACGGAACCTTTACTAATCAAGCCGCAGCTATCTTTAAACATATTAGTTTAACCGCTATGGGGAGTGATGTCGGTGATATAAATAATGATGGACTGCAAGACTTGTTGACGACTGAAATGCAACCATTTTATAATAAAAGAAAAAAATTATTTCAAGGGGAAAGTAGTTACCAAAGAGAAATTTTCACTAAAAGATTGGGCTATAATCATCAATTTATGAGAAATACCCTGCAAGTGAATCAAGGGATTCATCCACTAACTGGATTGCCAGTTTATGCTGAACAGGGTATGTACGCAGGTATTCATGAAACAGATTGGTCTTGGACTTCCTTATTTTTAGATTATGATCACGATGGAAATCAAGATGTATTTATTTCCAATGGTTATCCAAAAGATGTTACAGATCATGATTTTTCAATCTTTCGATCTTATGCCAGTCGCTTAGTAAGCTGGGAAGAATTATTATCTTCCGTCCCAGAAGTAAAATCTCCTAATTTTTTATTCAAAAATAAGGGCAACCTTAATTTTGAAAATGTATCCTTTTCCGCTGGAATGCAGATTCCAAGTTTCTCAAATGGCGCCGCCTACGGTGATTTAGATAATGATGGGGATCTGGACTTAGTCGTAAATAATATAAATGACAAAGCATTCCTCTTTAAAAATAATTTAAAGGCAGAATCACAGAACTATTTACGACTAAAGCTGAAAGGAGAAGAAAAAAATCCAAATGCTATTGGGGCCTCTGTGATTATATACAATAAAAACCATAAACAAAAACAATCTCTTTTATCAGGAAGAGGTTATTTATCTCAATCGGAACTCATTTTTCAATTTGGACTGAATCAAGTAAAAGTCGTTGACTCCATTGAAATTATCTGGCCTGGTGGAAAATCACAAAAGTTATATAATCTTAAAGGAAATCAAACCGTTGAGATTACCTGGAACGAAAAAAATATATCCACAAATTCTGTTGCACTAACCAATTTTCCAACCATCATGGAGGAGAAATCGTTCGAATTAAACCTGAATTATCAACACATAGATAAAGATTTTATAGATTTTAATATACAAAGAACTCTTCCTCATAAATTATCTCAATTTGGTCCAGCCATTGCCGTTGGTGATTTAAATGGGGATAATTTAGATGATTTTATCGTTAGTGGGAGTAAAAACCAGGATCAGATGATATTTTTTCAATTAACAACTGGAAAATTTGAATCGAAAACCTATTATTTTAAAAGTACGCAGTCAGGCGACGAGGAAGATGCAGGAATGCTAATTTTTGATGCCGATGGAGATGGCTTAAATGATATATATATTGTCAGAGGATGTGCCCAATATTCCCCAAATGATCCTCTTTATACGGATCAATTATATTTAAACAAAGGGAATAAAAACTTTATTCTTCAACCTAATGCTATTCCATCCATTACATCCAATGGATCGTGTATCAAAGCAGCAGATATTGATGACGATGGTGACCTTGATCTATTTATAGGAAGCAGATCTCTTCCTTTTAGCTATCCATTAGCAGACAGATCCTATATTCTAATCAATGAGAGTAAAGCAGGAAGTCCTAAATTCCGAGATGTAACTGCCCAATTAAATAAAGAATTACTTTATCCAGGGATGATAACAGATGCCTTATGGACTGATTTCAATAATGATAATGTGGTTGATTTAATCCTTACCGGAGAATGGATGGCTCCACGTTTGTTTGAAAATAAAAAAGGTAAACTTATAGAATTAAAATCTGGATTAGAAAAACATACAGGTTGGTGGAATAGTATTGCAGGATGTGATATGGACAATGATGGTGATACTGACTATGTTGTTGGAAATTTTGGGGAAAATTTAAACATGATTGCTTCTGAAAAAGAGCCTTTATCCATCTATGCAAAAGATTTAGATAAAAATGGCAGCATAGATCCGCTCATTTCAAGATATTGGCCTGATAGCTTAGGGGTAAGGAAAGAATATTTATACCATCCTTTACAAGATGTTATTACGCAATTTTCTGGAATCAGAAAGCAATACAATTCCTTCGGAGAATATGGTGAAGCCACTGTCCCAGAAATATTTTCCAGATTAAACATGGAAAACGTAGTTAAAAAACAGGTTGTTTTAATGAAATCAAGTTGGATTGAAAACCAGGGAAATGGAAAATTCAAGCTTCATTCTTTACCATTGGAAACACAAATGGCACCCATTTATGCTATACTTCCGATGGATATAAATGCAGACGGTTATATAGATTTAAATATGGTTGGTAATGATTTCGGCATAGAAGTTCAACAAGGTAAAGCTGATGCCCTCAATGGTCTCACATTGATTAATCAAAAGGGATTTTCCTTTAAGTCCATTCCTTTTACAAAATCTGGTTTTTTTGTACCCGGTGATGGCAAAAGTTTAGTTGCCATCAATGTGAATGATAAGTCCTATTTTCTTGCAGGTCAGAATAAAAACAAACTTTTAGCCTTTGGATTTACTGAAAATAGGTATAAAAACGTTTTGTTTCAACTAAACGAGAGGTATGCCATGATTTATTTAAAGAATGGCAATAGAAGAAAAACAGAAATTTATTATGGTCATACCTTTAATTCCCAATCTGGAAATTTTATATCCATCAATAATCAAATTACCAAAATTGAATTTTTCGGAAAACAGGGTAAATTAATACGTACCTGGAAAAACGAATAATTTATTCTCATGAGAATTCATTTATATGTGTTGTTTTGGGTATATTTTTTGTCGGTAACGAATGATAAGATTTATTCCCAAGACTTTTTGAAAGTTTACGATGATGCTATTAACTATGCGGAAACTAAAATAAAAAGGTTGCCAAATGGAGACCTCCTTCTGGCAACTTCAAGTTTAGAATCTTTAAGGAATGGAGGGAAAGAGGCATCCTTATTTTGCCAAAGAATAGATTATTGCGGGCAGTTAATCTGGTCTTATACCTATAAAATTCCTGATGATCATGTAATTCTTAATGATTTGGCCATATTAAATAACGAGGAACTTGTTTTATTTGGTAGTATTTACGAGGGTCTGAAAGAATCTATATTTCTTTTTAAGGTAAATATACATACAGGCATTAATGAAGAACTAAAAGTTTATAATCCAGGAACCGTTGATCATTTTACTTATTCAATGGATATCAAAGATGAAAACATATTCATATATGGCTTATTACTGGATTTTAATACCAAAAAAAATGGATTTATAGCTCAATTTAATTCCAAATTAAATTTCATTTGGGCAAATAAATTTTTACCCTTTGAATCCTCTGGCAAAGCAGTTTTAACTGCAGAAAATTCAATTTTTTGTTTTTCTGGTAATTACCTTTTTAAATTAAATACCAAAGGAATATCTCAATGGGCATTTGAAATTAAAGGCGATAAGACCTTGAAAATTATTGCGGGACCAATATTAAACGAAGATGGAGCCATTTTTGAAGCAACAGCAGATAGCGCTCACTTCCTTTTCAAAATAAATAATAAGGGAGAAAAATTATGGGAAACTGAAAGGTATATTGGATTTGGCATACCTTCCGCCATCAGTATTTTAAGTGATGGAAATCTGCATATTTCTATTCTTAAGAATCATTTGAACCTTAAAGCAATTGGACAATTAATTTTTACAAAATCTGGACAGTTGTTATCAAGTTCCACCTTTATTTTCCCTCAACTTATCAATACAACTATCTTAAATCAAAACATTGATGCTTCCTTAACAAATACTTTAATTGGTTCCATAGATCCTTTTATTAGTAAAAAAGGAGAGATAAATTCCTTTCTATTACAATATTCATTGACTGATAATTCACTGGAATGCTTGAACCTGGAGGTCTCAAGTTTAAATAAAAATCCATTCACGCCGATAACGATGGAACCTTTGACGCCATCTTATTCGGCCTTTAACATCACACAAGAAAGAGTATTCCGCCCGGACACCCTTCGGTGGAATAGGATTTACAAACCTTATTGTCAGGTTGAATCAAAAGAAATACCCCTTCAAATTGATACTATATTAGCATGTAATGCAAGTTGGAAAGTCACCTTACCGGGAGATGAATATATCTGGTGGGATAATTATCCATATAAAGAAAGGAATATTTCAATTCCAGGCATTTATAAAGCCTATAAATTATCTTGCACTAATCCTGGAGTCTATTTATTCACCTTAAAAAAAAAGGGGTGTGATTGCCCCATTTTCATTCCCAATGCATTTAGCCCCAATAATGATGGCGTAAATGATCTGGTAGAAATATATTCTTCTTGTCAAATTATAACCTATCAATGGAAGGTATTTTCCCGGTGGGGAGATTTGATAGATCAGGGGAAGGATGAAGGATGGACAGGAATTAAATCGGGGTTAAATTTTCCGCAGGACACTTATGTTATGGTTTTCACGTATATGATTAAAGATATAGATGGAAAACTCCAAGATGGTCAACAGGTTCAAATACTTAGTTTAATACGTTGATATATTTATGTGACTAACATTACATTGTAACTTGGATGGTTCTCATATATTCGCATTCAAATAAAAAATTGGTTATGAAAAATTTATTTGCCCTTTTATCCATGTTATTAATTTCCGTCATTGTTAATCAGTCGTGCACTTCTTCTAACGGAGGAGGGGACAATTTCCAGTTAAATGCCCAAGAATTTTCAGAAAAATTAACTTCAACTCCAGATGCTGTTATTTTAGATGTGCGTACTCCCGGAGAATTTTCACAGGGTCATATTCAAAATGCTACAAATATTAGCTGGAACGACCCAACCTTTGATGGAAAGATAAATAATATAGCCAAAAATGCCCCTATTTTTATCTACTGCTTAAGTGGTAGCAGAAGTATGTCGGCAGCTAATTTCATGCGCAATAATGGCTATGAAAAAGTATATGAATTAATGGGCGGTATAATGAAATGGTCAGGGGAAAATTTACCCTTAACAACAGAAAGTGGTGTTAGTAAGTCAGCTGCAATGAGCCTGCCAGATTTTAAAAATCTATTGAAAGGTGATAAAATAATATTAGTCGATTTTTATGCTGACTGGTGTCTTCCTTGCAAAAAAATGGAACCCTTTTTAAATGAAATTGCAAATGAAAACAAAGAAATAATCTCTTTGATACGCATCAATGCTGACGAGCAAAGTGAATTATGTAAAAGTCTAAAAATAGACGCCCTACCCTATTTACAATTGTACAAAAACGAAGAATTATTGTGGGAAAAAGTAGGATTTATTGATAAAATGGGCATAGAGAATGAAATTAACCTTATAAAATATTAGAATTTATAACCTTAAAGATATTTTAAAATGAGTATATTGTTTTGCCTTTTACCAAATAGGCATCAAAGACAATAAACTCATTTTAATTTATTCTTATGCAATCAAGTGTATTATCTGTTGTCCTGTTACCCTTAGGATTAGCTATCATAATGATGGGTTTAGGTTTATCTCTCACCCTTGCCGATTTCAAAAGAATAATAACCTATCCGAAAGCCATTATCATTGGCTTGTTTTGTCAGATGATTCTTCTTCCTTTTGTCTGCTATTTCATAGCGGTAGGATTTAAATTATCGCCTGAATTAGCGGTAGGACTCATGTTACTTGCGGCGGCTCCCGGAGGCCCAACGTCCAACCTTTTTTCCCATGTCGCAAAAGGGGATGTAGCTTTAAATGTATCCTTAACCGCCATAAATAGCCTATTATCAGTATTTTCCATTAGTCTGATTGTAAATATTTCCATAGCTGCCTTCATGGCAACGGGGGATGTAATTCCTTTACAGTTTAAAAAGATAATGGAAGTTTGCCTCATTGTATTAGGTCCTGTGTCCATTGGTATGTTAATAAGGTCAAAAGCGCCAAAGATTGCAGAAAAACTTAATAAACCAGTTAAAATAGCTTCCGCTCTTTTCCTGGCTATCATTATTATTCTAACACTTTATAGCGAAAAGGAAAAATTACCTCATTATTTCGCGCTGGTAGGTATCCCCGCTTTACTTTTCAATATCTTATGCATGGTTATTGGTTATTTTGTACCCAGATTGTTTTCTCTGGAAAAATCTCAAGCCATAGCCATCGGCATGGAAATCGGTATTCATAATGGGACTTTAGCCATATTCATAGCATTAAGTGTTATTGGAAATAATATAATGGCAACTCCGGCGGCCATTTATAGTTTATTCATGTTTTTCACTGCGGCTATTTTTGGTGTACTAGTAAATAAATTTAAATGATTATTCCACCTTTTTATAAATCTCCATTTTAAACGCGGGAGTGCAAAAACATAAAAACACCAGATCTTCTGATCCGGTGTTTTTAATGTATTGAGGTGTATTTTGGGGAATATGTACTGTTTCGCCTCGTTTAACTTCCCCAATGCTTTGCCCATTCAAATACATTTCCCCTATTCCCTCTAAAATATAATACCATTCATCGGTGTCTGACAACAAATGATTTTCAGTGATCATTTCAGGTTTTACTGTCGCTTTTGCAATAGAACCACCTGAATGATTTACTTCATTAAAGAGTTCATTAATAAAACATCCTTCTCCTGAAAAATATGTTTTTGCAGGATCTTCTTTAAAAACAGCTTTTATCATTATTTCTTGTTTTTTAAAATTAATATTTGTTATTTTTAAATAAAAAGGCCATGAAAAATCTTTCCACCTTATCCATTTTTATTATAGGTCTTTTGTCTTTCAACTGCTTAACTGCACAAGATAATGACAGATTAACCTCATTAAATCAAGTAGTAGATACCCTTTTGCAAAGAAGTGAATTTAATGGTATCCTTTTATATGCTGTGGATGGAAAAATACAGTATGAAAAATCATTTGGAAACCTTAGTTTATCTGATAAAACACCTATAGACAAGTTCTCCAGTTTTAATCTGGCCTCATTAACCAAGCAATTCATTGGCCTGTTAACCTTAAAAGTAAAAGAAAAATATCCTTTCAGCCTGGATGATCCCATACAGAAACACCTTCTTTCATTTCCTTATCCAAATATAAAAATAAAGCATCTGCTACAACATACTTCAGGTCTTCAGGAATATTTCTTTTGGGCAGAAAATCAGACAGGCCCTTTAGATACCATTAAAAACAATGATGTTCTGGCATTTTTAGTTACTCAAAAACCAATCTTATTATTCGAACCTGGCTCTAAATTTCAGTATTGCAACACAGGATATATTATTATGAGCCTGGTATTGGAAAAAATAACATCAAAGCCAATCAATGAATTAATGCATTCATTTTTAATTCAACCCTTGAACCTGACAAATACAAAAATTCATACCATTAATACCTATCACCCATTCCCGAACAGAGTTAAAGGATTTAAAGAGGAAAATGGAAAGTTATTGCCAAATGATTTGTATCGGATAGATGGTGTGTTTGGAGATGGAAATTTATACTCCTCCGCAAACGATTTATTAAAATGGACGGAGGCCTGGAAAAAAGAATACTTAAAAGCTAAAAACAAGCTGGAGGAAGCCTTCCAGCCTACTGTTTTAAATAATGGAAAATTATCAAATTATGGATTTGGTTTTCAGATAGATACCCTAAAAGTCCAATATTCCCACACTGGATCCTGGGTTGGATTTTACAATTATATGGCAACAAATTTGAATGCTAAGGAAACCATCATTTTATTGACGAATAATACAAATCCCTCATCATCCAGAGCCATTCAACAATGGTTTAACCATAAAACGGTTGAATTTCAAAAAAGCACATTGATAACCAATGTTCGCATAATGGATGGCACAGGCCTACCCGAAAGAAAGGGCTCCCTCAGGATAAAGGGAAATAAAATAGTGGAAATGGGTCTGTTGAATCCATACATCGGTGAAGAAGTTATTGACGGGCAAGACAACATATTAGCGCCTGGTTTCATAGATACGCATAGTCATCATGAGGGTGGATTAGAAGAAAATCTGGAAGCTTTACCTGTTTTGAGTCAAGGTATTACTACCATTTGTATTGGACAAGATGGCTTTAGCCAACCAATGGATTCTCTAAAAAGCAGATATACACAGCATAAACCGGCCATTAATTTGCTTAGTTACACAGGACATGCCAGCCTGAGAATCAAACAAATGGGATTAAGGGGATTATTTAGGACTGCCTCAGAAAAAGAGGTAGAAGGCATGAAACTGGACTTGGAAAATGAACTAAAAAAAGGTTCTTTTGGTATTTCCACTGGGCTGGAATACGAGGAAGGCTTTTTCTCAAATAAAAAAGAAGTGATTTCTTTAGCTCAAATAGCGGCAAAATATAAAGCAAGATATATGAGCCATATTAGAAGTGAGGATATTCAAATCGAAAATGCGATAGATGAAATCATACAAATTGGCGCCCAGGTTAATCTTCCAGTTCAAATTTCACATATAAAAATTGCACAGAAAAGTAAGTGGGGAAACGCCCCTCAGATTATCCAGCAACTACAAGCAGCAAGGCAAAAGGGAATAAAAATCAGTGCAGATATTTATCCTTATACCTATTGGCAATCTACCTTAAGGGTATTATTTCCAAACAGAGATTATGATAATCCGGCAGCAGCTGAATTTGCGGTGAGTCAATTATTTGATCCCAGCGAGAGTATTTTATTACGCTATGCTCCTAATAAAGATTATGTAGGAAAAACGATCTCCCAAATCGCTGCAATAAGAAAATCAACAGACGCTGAAACCTTACAGCGATTGGTAGCGGATGCCTCCCTTTTTGAGGAAAATAACCCTGATTATTCCAGCTCAATTGAAGGAATAATGGGCAAGGCAATGTCGGAAGAGGATCTTAAAACCTTTTTATCCTGGCCATATACCAATGTATGTTCTGATGGAGGCTTTACTGGTCACCCAAGGGGAAGAGGTGCATTTCCAAAAATAATTTCAAATTATGTCAGAGATCAGGCATTGCTAACTTTACCGACGGCCATTTACAAAATGACAGGCCTTTGTGCTGAAAATCTGGGATTAACAGATCGAGGCATTCTTACTTCGGGAAATTTTGCAGATATGGTTCTTTTTAATCCCGCCCTTATTCAGGATAAAGCAACCATCAATCAACCTCAAGCGCTTAGTGAAGGTATTTTACAAGTTTGGGTAAATGGTATTTCCGTATATAAAGATGGAAAATCAACGCATCAATTCCCAGGCATGGTTATAACCAGAAATTAATGGAACCTTTATTAACAGAACGATTATTTTTAAGACCATTTTCTTCAGAAGATGCTAAAGATATATTCGAATTGAACGGTGATCCGGAAGTCTTGAAATATACCGGGGACCAACCCTTTGGCAGCATAGCAGAAGCCAGAAAATTCATCCTGAGTTATAATCATTTTGAAAAATGGGAAAGAGGACGATTTGGCGTATTTCTTAGTGAAAATAATACTTTTATTGGATGGTGCGGCCTAAAATATCATGAAGATAACGGGGAGACAGATCTGGGGTATCGATTTAAAAAAGCCTATTGGGGAAAAGGATATGGAACTGAAGCAGCAGCCTTTGCCTTGAAGGATGGCTTTGAAAGGCTTCATCTTAAAAGAATTTATGCAGAAGCTTATTCAGAAAATAAAGGATCCATAAGAATTATGGAAAAAATTGGAATGAATTTTCATAAAGAAACATTATTGAAGGGAGAACCCGGAGTGATTTATGAAATTTTTAAATCTTTTAATTAAATCTTATGACTTTCCAAAAAATTCAAATCTTTATTTATTTCGCACTGTTTTGTTATGCTAATCAAATAAATGCCCAATTAACACAACAAGGACCTTGGAATAATCCATTGCAAATTGCCACTTCAACGGATGGAAAAATATTTAATAATGTGACAATTTTTCAAGATTCTTCGGGTGTTCCAAGTGTGATAAAATGGAAAGGCGACACTTTAATTTGTGCTTTTCAGTGGTTTAGAAAGCCAATTCCCTCCCCAACTTGGGATAGGGTTGCGGTTAAATTTTCTTATAATAATGGACAAACATGGACAGACCCAAAGCCAATTAACATACAAGGAATTCCTGCTAATTTCCAAAGAGCATTCGATCCGACGATGGTTGTTTTTGGAAAAGATAGTCTAAGAATGTATTTTTCATCTAGTGTAGGTTTGCCACAAGGAGGGCTGGACGCAACCGTTAATTGTTATTCAGCGAGGAGTTTCGATGGAATCAATTATACTTTTGAACCCAATGCACGAATTGACGAATTACTTAAACAAGTCATTGATCCCGCTGTTATTTATTTTAAAAATCAATGGCATTATACTGCACCCAAAGGTGCACCACAAGATGGAGCATTACACTATACTTCAACAGATGGATTAATATTTAAGCAACAACCAACTATACCATCCGATTTTTCCCATAATTGGACAGGAAATTTAATGGTTGATATTCAAGGGAAGTTAAGATTTTATGGTTCTGGAAACCAAATATGGTATAATACAAGTAATGATGGATTTAACTGGGATGGATATATAAATACAAATCTAAAAGGGGGTGATCCCTCCGTTTTACAAGTAAAGGACAATAAGTATATTGCCATCTTTGTAGGTTTACCATACCTGACACCCATCAGGGAAATTAATCATTCAGAAATTTTTGAAGTTTATCCAAATCCATTTGTAGATAATTTAAACCTAAGTTTAAAAGAAATTCATGTAAATAAAAAGCTTGTTATTTATAATAATTTAGGTCAAAAGGTATTTGAAAAAATCATTGATAATATTGACCTTACTTTACATTTAAGCTTTTTACCTCAAGGCAGTTACCACATCGTTATAGGAAATAATCGATTTTCTAAAACAATTTACAAATAAAGGAGCGTTTACCCTTGGGAACTTAAAAAAAAGTAATTACTTTTAGAAGAGCTACTTTAAGTTAGCCAAATATAATTCTGTAAACATCAAAAAACCTGAGTTAAAATGCGAAAAAGTAAAAAGACAGAAGAGTCGCGTCGGGCCTTTATAAAACAAGGACTGGTAGCTTCCTCTTTTTTTATTGTTCCCAGATACGTATTGGGTGGCACTGGCTATACAGCACCCAGTGATCGTTTAAACATTGCTGCTATTGGTGCAGGGGGTAAAGGATCGAGCGATATTTTCAATGCCTCAGTAAAAGGTAGAGAAAGAATTGCCGCTTTATGTGATGTAGATTTTTCAGGCAGTGCAAAAAAATCAGTTGCTAACTTTCCTGATGCCAAATTATACAAAGATTATCGGGTTATGCTCGATGAAATGAAAGATATTGACGCAGTAACCATTTCAACACCGGATCATTCCCATGGGCCAGCTGCCATGTATGCCATGCAAAGAGGTAAACACGTTTATGTGCAAAAACCTATGGCTCATAATATTAGGGAAACAAGAATTATGACTGAGTTTGCGCGTAACAATAAAATTGTTACCCAAATGGGAAATCAGGGTGGTTCAAATCCGCTTCTTGATTTAGTCAAAAAATGGGTTGATTCGGGCGTCATTGGAAAAGTAGCCAAAGTACAGGTATGGACCAACAGACCTGTTTGGCCGCAGGGAGTTCCTTTACAGGCTCCTGATGAAAGTAAAAAACCAGCCGATCTGGACTGGAATTTATGGCTGGGACCAGGAAAAGAAACCGCTTATGTGCCTAATATGCACCCTTTCAACTGGAGAGGTTGGTGGGAATACGGAACAGGAGCCTTAGGTGATGTTGGTTGCCATTTAATTGATATTCCATTTAGAACCCTTGGGCTGAAATATCCAACGGATGCTGAGTGCAGTGTTGCTTCTGTTTTCAGTAAAATGTGGAATGCAGATTATAATCCTGAAGGATGTCCTCCCTCCTCTTTTATTACCCTTCATTTTGCTCCATCCCCTAAAAATGATACGAAATTAGAATTAACATGGAGCGATGGTGGTATCAGACCTGCTCATCCGGAAATAATTCCTGAAAATATGGATATTGGCGGCACAGATAGTGCCAATGGGGTTCTTATGATCGGTGAAAAAGGTATCATTTCTACCAATATCAATGATAGCTCACCAATGATGCCTAAGTTGTTCTTATATGACGGTACGCAAGAATTTGGTCCAAATGCTGCCGATGTAGTTGAATCAGAATATGGCCATCAGCGTAAATGGGTAGAAGCTTGTAAAGCTGGATTTAACAGTGCCGAACACAAAGCGCTTACTTCTTCTTTTGATTATGCAGGTCCAATGACAGAAACCGTTCTCATGGGTAATCTGGCTATAAGAAGCTATAATCTTAGAAAAGAGGTGAATGGTAAAATGCAGTTTTATGGCAGAAGAAAGTTACTTTGGGATGGTGCAAATATGAAAATTACCAATTTCGAAGATGCAAACCAATTCGTTGGCAGAGAATACAGAAAAGGCTGGGAAATTTAATCCCCTTTTTCAAATGTATAATAAAAAGAGGCTGTCTAAAAGATAGCCTCTTTTTTTTATAATACAATAAAATAATATCAATGGACTTGCCCATCATAAGCAAAAAATTATAACCATCATTAGTTATGACCTTTCTATTTATTGAGATATGCCTCAATATCCATGTTATGGTGTAATATTCTGTCGATGTAAATAATTTCTGATGCTATCTTATAAATAATAACATGTGATTTTATATTTATTTTTCTATGTCCCTTTTTGACAAAATCTATAGATTCACCTATTCTTGAATTATTGCAAATTTCATTTATTACTTTAAATATTTCTTCATAATATTTATTTGCCTGTTGTTTAGACCAAATTTTGGAGGTGTATAGCCAAATTTCCTCTAAGTCCATCAAAGCAAGCCGGCTTAATTCAAAGTTGAAAATCATTCTTGATACCTTTGATTAAGTTCTTTTAAGTGTTTCACTGGATCAAAGTTATCAACGTAACCACTCCTCTCTCCAGCTTCAATGGCTTCTCGAAGGATTTTAATTTTTTGTTCTCTTTCATCAACGAGTCTAAGACCCTCTCTAATTACTTCACTAGCGGAAGAATATCTGCCTGTTTCTATGCTTTTTTCAATGATACTTTCGAAATAATCCCCTAAGGTAACCGATGTATTTTTTGACATATTTATTTTTTACAAAAATACCAAAGTTTGGTATTAAAATCAAGGAATCTTATTTTTTTAACTTAAGATGAACTACCTGATATTAGTTGGAAAACAAACTAAGAAATTAGCTTAGATGACACCTCATCTCAAATCGTCTTATTGGTAATAAGTGGTTTTGCCCAAAAACTTATAAATAAAAGGTACCCAAAGGCAATAAAAATCAGGAACATTCCCTCTCTCAATCCAATGGCATCTTTTAAAATACCTATAACTAAAGAAAAAAGAGCGCCACCTGCAATGGCGGAACATAGAATCCCCGTAAAACTTCCATTTCCTACCTCCCACAAAATAGTTAAATAGACAAATAGTCAATCCATTAGGCAACGAACGGAAGAACCGATAAACTTTCTGCCGCTGGTCCTGCCCACAAGACTATCGGCGTTGAACAGGGATCGGTGCCAGGCGTCAAGGCTGCCGTTATCGGTAGCACTCCAAAAGTAAGTGTAGGCTCCAATACTTTTGAAACTTCCCCTAACATTTTCTGCGCGAAAACCACCTGGGAGAGCGGTAAAACGACTCATGTTGTCTGCCCCAGTATTTGGAGAATTCCAAAGCGAAGAAGTTGATTTCATCTTTCCGCCGGCATTTGAACCCAGAAAAGTTGTTAACGCTGTCCATTCTCCATCTGAAGGAACATGCCAACCAGAAGGGCAGATATTTAAAGAATCAGTACTTGCAATAGCTCCAGTTCTGAAAATACCCTTTGCCGCATACCAATTGTAGAGATAACCATAAGTTGTTAGGTTAGAAGGGCTTGCCACACTATCATTTGCATAAATGGTATGTGCACCAATAGTTAAATTTTGCCATGTGGTAGAACTACCACTACTACCACCACTGGCATCAAATAGAATCTGTGTGCCATTATTATATCTTCTCACTCGTAAATTCGTAACTGTCCAGCACTGTGTATTAATCGAAACCGTATTATAGGTATTGTTATCAATGTCAGAAATGGTATTTGTTCCGCAAGTAAAAGCAGTCACCGTAATAGTGCCTGTCGCGTTAACAGTACTACAACTTGTTCCCGTTAGTGGTATAATATAATTAAAAGTACCTGTAGCAGAAGGCCTGCCGCTAATTGTGATCGTATTGCTTGACCAGGCTACGGTCACTCCCGCAGGTAATCCTGTAGCACTTCCTATACCCGTTGCACTCGTTGTAGCATGCGTAATATTTGTCAAAACAGTGTTCACCGTCAGAGTTGGTGTTGACGATGCAGCTCCTGCTGCACAAGAAGGTGTTGCACCCACGGTTATACTCCCAATTGCTTTAACACTTCCACAGCCTCCCGTCAGGGGAATTTCGTAGGAGAAGCTTCCTGTCTCCGTTGGTGTGCCACTTATTGTTATCACATTGGCCGACCACGAGGCCGTAACTCCCGAAGGCAAGCCTGTCGCAGTTCCTATACCCGTTGCAAGGGTCGTTGAATGCGTAATATTTGTCAATACCGTATTTACTGCTAATGTTGGGCTTGAAGATGCTGCGCTTACCGTGTTAAGTACACAGGGCGTAACAGTGGTTGGGGTACTAGTACTAGGTGAAGTACCAACAGCATTGGTTGCAACCACAGTGAATATATAATTTACACCAAAAACTAACCCTGTAACCACTATAGGTGAAGATGTTCCTGAAACAGTAATAATAGCAGCTGTTGTTTTCCGTTTTGCAGGTGCTGAAGGTGTTGATGTTGCTGTCACAATATAACCCGTTATAGGACTCCCCCCATCGCTAGTAGGTGGAACAAAAGAAACACTAGCAGATGACGAACCTGTCGGAGTAGCAACAATGGAAGTACATGGCCCTGGTGCAGATAGAGAGGGGCAAGGAACCCCAGGACAATTCTCCAGCGCAGCTTTCTTCCAGCGAACTTTAATCTCTTCCAGATTGTAAAACGCATTTGGTTTAATACCTGCATTTTCTTTCTCCTCTTGACTATTAATCACCTGACCGTTAAGGCTAACAGACAAATAGACTGATATACAAAAAAATAAATAAATAGATTTTTTCATGAAATCTAATTTTTAAAATATTAATAGTATTACTCTACAAACATAATAATTACGTTTGGAAAGACAAAGATTTTTACTACATAATTAGGTAGTAATTTTTGAAGTAAAAGAAATTTCTATCAGTCTTAAAAGCAGTGAAGACGATGCATATATCACCTCTAAGGGATTGTTGCTGAAATAAAATGGTTGGTGGTCATCAAATTCATACATAAAAAAGACGACATCCGAAATCTGTGAAATCAGAAAATCCGTGATTCAGAAAACGGGGATTGGGGTTAAATGTAATATTGGAGTCTATCGCAGAGAAGACGATCTATGCATCATATCTGCGATCCTAATTAAAAAATAGTGGTGGGGGTAAATATTAAATGTAAACCTGGCAAATAGAAGACGCATGGCTTTGCGTCTTTACACCGACAGATTCCATTTAATAATCCGTCATAATAATCATAGGAACCAAAAAAATCAAAGTTCAGACAAGAAATGTTATCGAAGGACTTAGATGATAGATATCAAATATATCATTTGAATTTACAATATATTTAGACGATGTATGATTTAGATTTAGACGATGCATGCATCGTCTCTACGGCTCAATTCCTCAAATCGTCTTATTGGTAATAAGTGGTTTTGCCCAAAAACTTATAAATAAAAGGTACCCAAAGGCAATAAAATTCAGGAACATTCCCTCTCTCAATCCAATGGCATCTTTTAAAATACCTATAACTAAAGAAAAAAGTGCGCCACCTGCAATGGCGGAACAAAGTATCCCCGTAAAACTGCCATGATTTTCTTTTACACTGTTTAAGGCCAGGGAAATAATAATGGAATACATGACAGAAAGACAAAAACCAAGGGCTGGAAAACCCCAAAGTGCCATCTTTACATCTCCCCATAAGGTTAAACCTAAAACAAGGATACCTGAAATGGTGAAAATTCTTAAAACCAGTTTACTATCCATTATTTTAAGTAATAATAAACCTACAGCGCAACCTATGGTCATGAACCCCCAAAATTTACTAACCGTAGCAGCGCCTTCAATGGCTGGGTTTAAATCATGATAAGTTCTTAAAAATTCTGAAATCCAGTTAGCAATTCCTTGTTCTACACCAACATAACAGAACATGGCAGTAGTGTAAATCCAGATGAGTGGCGATTTTAACAAATCAATAAAAACGGCCTTTTTACCCATTTTTTCATCCTCTTTTCGTTCAATTACAGGGAATGAGATGAAAAAGATAGCTAAAACCATCATTAAACTAATAAATGAAAATACCCAGTACAAAGAAACCCAGGAAAAGGAGCTTACTGTCCACGTAGATAACAAACTAAAAATCCATGATTTTTGAGTTCCTCCGGCCTCTAAATTTTTTACTAAATAAATATAAAAATAAGGGCTTAAAAACGAAGCAACCCCAAATAACAATTGGGCCAACACAGAATAAAAGGCAAAATTTGACTCTCCTCCAGTGATACGTAAAAGAGGGTTAATAACCACTTGTAACATGGCCATTGAGGAGCCAATAAGAAAGAGTGAGAATAAAAATACTGAATAGAAAGGAAAAATAGCAAATATAAAGGAACCTAAAAAGGAAAGAATCCATGCCCCTAACATACACCATTTGTCGCCATACTTTTCTATTAAAATGCCCGAAGGAATGGACATAATACCATAAGCGATAAAGAAGGAAAAGGGTAAAAGGCCTGTTGTGAATCCATTTAACTCAAAATTATCATTTACTACCGGAATAATAGATCCTAAAATATTGGTAATAAAAGAAATAATGAAAAAAATCAAAAACACAACGTAAACTAAATAATGGTATTTTTTCATCGTTCATTTTCATTTAAAATTAATGCAGCGGCCCCTAATACGGCAATATTTGACAAAGTGGAAACCTTGATTTCTAAGTTTTTTATGGTCGTTGGATAGGGAAAATCATGAAATGTACTTTTCATATCCTTTTCAAAAAAGGAATATGCTTCTGAGAGGGAGCCACCTAATATGATAACCTCAGGGTCAATAGCTAAAATTAAAACTTTTAAAAATTGTCCCAGATGAAAACCAAATTCCTGGTATAATTCAATGGCCTTAAGATCACCTGATTTAGCTTTGTTAAATATATCCAGTCCATCTAATTTTTTATAAAAACTAAAAAACTGCCCAGAACAATAGTATTCAAAATATTTATCTTTATAAGGTAACATACCAAATTCTCCAGCGCCAGCATTTTTTCCAGCATAAAGTTTAGCATTCAAAATTAAACCAGTTCCTACGCCAGAACCCAGCGTTACCCCGGCAATATGTTTGTATGATTTCCCAATCCCAAAATACTTCTCTCCAAGAGCAAAACAATTAGCATCATTATTGATAAAAACAGGAACACAAAAACGATCTTCCAAGATGCTCTTTAAAGGAACCTCTTTCCAGGAAGGGATATTTATGACATCATAAATAATTCCATTCTCTACGTCAACAACTGACGGTACTCCTATACCAATGGCAATGGTTTTTACATTAAAAACAGATCTTATAAGTTCAACGAGTTTGTTCAATACCTGATCATAGCCTTCATTTGTTGGCGTTTTCTCCGTCGACAGAAAAACAATTTCATCCTCTTCTATGCGAGCAGCCCTCATCTGAGTGGCACCTAAATCGATTCCTATTATATTTTCCAATAATCTCCATTTAATTTAAAACCATCATCAAGATAAAAAACTTAAGCAAGAATTAACCTTTAAAAGAATGAATTAAATACTTTGAGTCTATAATTCTTTTACTTTTGCTCCATAAATTACAAAAATGCAAATAGACGGAATAGTTTTTGACCTCGACGGAACACTGGCTGATACTGAACCACTTCACATAGATACCTGGCTGGTTGTTTTGAATGAGTTGGGTTTAAAAATGGATGAACCCTGGATGCATCAATGGATTGGACTATCAGACAGATTGGTATCGGAACATGTATGTACTCATTATTTGAAAAGCCAATCCGTAGAAAACCTGCAACATATAAAGCAACAGTCATACAGGAAAAGAGCATCATCAGAAGTGAAATTATTTGACCAAGTGGAAGATTATCTTCTTGAATTAAGTCAATTAGTGCCTATTGCATTAGCTACAAACAGCTCAAAGGAAGATGTTTCCGCCGTTTTTCAGGCTACAAATCTCCAAAAGTTTTTAAAAGTCATTGTGACGGCAAATGACGTTTCATTTTTAAAACCAAATCCAGAACCTTATCAAACTGCCGCAACTTTATTAGGAATTAATCCTTCCTTTTGTATTGCCCTCGAGGATTCACCAGCAGGGATAACTTCAGCTAATAAGGCTGGAATATTTGCCATCGGTGTAGAAAATTCCCATCCATCAGATAAATTACAAGAAGCTAAATTAATTTTCCCAAATACACCAAAGGCACTGGAATTTATATTAAATACCATTAAAGCAAATTGAATCTTTATGAAAAACATATTTTTCCCTATCATTTATCTTAGTCTCACAATAACAGCATGCTTCGGGCCCGTAAATAATGATCACAAAAATCATATCTATTCAAATGATTATGAATCTCTTTTCGGTGTATTTCCTTATGTATTAAAGGGAAAAAGCCATAGCGGGGATTGCTATCTACAGGTAAACGACCAAATTGAATATACACCAGGTTTTACCCAGTATTTTGAAAATATATCGCCCAACTCCTTTGCAAAAGTAAAAGTAAATGCCTTTGTTTATTTGCCAGAAAAAGATATTCAAGCTGAACTTCAGATACAAATCTGGGATAAGAATGGCAACATGCTCAATATGAAATCTTTGCCATTTGAAACTCGCGATTTAGGTGTCAGTCAATGGAAAAAGATAAGTCTGGACCTAGATCTGATTAAAGATTATGACCCTTCAAAACAGATTAGAATTTTTATTCATAATCCAAATAGAAAATCATTTATGCTAGATGATTTTCAGGTAACTTTTCTACAGTAACCTGCGTATAATAAAACAGTAAAACGATAGTCAAAAAGTTGGAAGCCAGAAATAGGTTATGGATAGGAATTATCATGAAATTATAGAAGAGTACCATCTCAATTTTTAATACTGCTAAAAGAAAAACCCTGAAATCAATTTTCCAATGTAAATATCTATATGGTATCAATAAAATGAGGGGAACCAAAAAGGTTAAAAGCATTTGGATATTGACAATGTCAGGAAGATTTTCCTTTGAAAAGAATTTAGCAAGACCAAGACCCTGTTGGATAGTAGGTGAAAGTTTAAGAAAATCCTCCCCTATCACTGCTGTTACATAATGTTTTGGCAATGACATAAAAGTATTTATTTCAAAAATAGCTCCAGTTATGGTCATCAGAAATAATCCTGTTATAAAAGCTGAAACCAACATAGCATAAAGGTCTTTTTTATGATCAAAAATCCAATATGCTAAGATTATGGTAGGTATAATTGGTAAAAAACTGTAGCGCGTCAATAATCCTAAAGCCATCGCAATGCCTATCCATATAGCATTTCCCTGCCATAAACTAAAAGCAAAGAAAGCAAAAAAGAGAACCACAGGCCCTTCATCTCCCATAGAAAAATCATTAGGTTCAAGCTGAAAAATAGACTTAAACAGGACAAAAACGGGGATCCAAACAAAAACAGTATGCCAACCTGAAATGTAATTTTTTCTTAGGATAAAGGCACCTAAGCCTACTCCGAAAATAAAGCTGAACCAGGTTATCCATCTTAAATCAAAATCAAACCATATTGCTGGAAGATAAGTCATCCACATGGTAGGCAAATATATAGGTTCCATTCCACCCCAAATTTCGGGTATGACCCTATAAACACCCGTTTGATTCATAAACCTTTTGCACATAATTTCCATAATTGGAAGCATATCTGCCAATTTAAAATCAACCGGAATTTTAATCATTAAATCGACGGCAATGGGATAATATAAGTAAAATAAATAGGCCAAAGGGAGAAAAAGGATATATTTCGACCATTTATGTCCAAAACCTGAAGGTTTTTCAACAGGAATCAGGTATATAATTCCAAATAAAAGACCTGAAAACAAATAAAGCCAGGTGTTATTATTTAAACCATAACGATATATACCTTCTGAAAGCCCAATCGTTTCAAAATAAGCCAGGACTAACAAAAAGCAAAACAAGCTAAAATATATCAAATATTGCCTTGCAAATACATTCATTCCATTCATACTTTCTCCTCAAAAAAATACTTTATCAAGTTTTTAAAACCATTAATTATTTCCATACAATTTATCCAGCAATCTATATCTATTTTCGGTTTTGAGCTCCTCTGTTTTTGAAATGGCATTAAGCATCATTATTTCTCCAAAGTCTTTAGTCGATAATAAAGGGTCCCAACGGGGTAAATCAACTCCGTTTGGATTTCCTGTTTTAATAAAATTTGCAAAATAGAAAAACATTGTTTGAGAAACCTTATGATCGTCTTCCAGCCAGTTAATTTGTTTAATTAATTTTAAATTACCCATACAATACTCTATTTCACAGGCATGAGGGGCGCCAATTGGTCGAGGAGCATTTGCAGGACTCTCTATTACCGGAGGTGGAATTTTATTAAACTGATAACGAAATACAGGTTTATTACTCTTTAGACTATGGATACTACCCCACTTCCAGGTACTGTAAGAGATGAATCGATCGGAGGCTAGTGCCGTAGATGATTCAAGTACCTCCTGGTTATTATTCCCCGGATAATGTTTCAGCACTTCCATATAATCCTTTGGATATAAAGCCTTTAATCTGGTTAAATAATTAGCAGGTTCCATAGCTTGACCTTGCATGATACCTTGTCCAGATATTTCTGCTGAATTCCAGCCTAAGAGTAAAGGAACCTGCGCCTGTTCATTCGCTTTTAAAATTTCTAAAGGAGATTTAGGATAAAAATAGCCATCAATAACGGTAGAAAAGGAATATTTTTTGGGCTCAATAAATAATTCAAAAATATCACGGGTGCTAAGAGATCTAAGTTCCGTAATGGACGGAAATCCCAAAGAAGTAGCTACCTCTAAACCCTTTTTCTCTGCTTCTGCAAGTGGAATGGGATATAGCGTAGGGAATATACCTGCACCACTTTCTCCAATGGCTGCAGCGATTAAAGAGGCAGATAATGGAGAGGTCATTTGAGCACTCACGGAAATCGAACCTGCTGATTCTCCAGCAATTGTTACTTTTTTAGGATCTCCTCCGAATGCTTCAATATTATCTGCCACCCATTTAAGGGCATGGTGCTGATCTAATAAGCCATAATTTCCGGAACCACCATAGCTGGTTTCCTTACTTAACTCAGGATGAGCTAAAAATCCAAAAACCGATAATCTATAATTTGCAGATACCACAACTATTCCTTGTTTTGCCATCTCAGCACCATCATATCTGGGTTCAGAGGCATCCCCTGCTATAAATCCACCACCATAAAAATAGACTAATACAGGTAAACCTTTAGTATCTCTGTTTGCAGGTGTCCAAACATTTAGATATAAACAATCTTCGCTCATACCTGCTGAACGGGAATACATATCACCAAAAACCACTGCTTGTACTGGCCGTGGTCCAAATTGTTTTGTCATTTTAACTCCTGACCAGGAGTTAGAAGCTTGAGGTGCTTTCCATCGTAATAGTCCAATAGGAGGTTGAGCAAATGGAACCCCTAAATAGGTTTGAAGCCCCGTTCTATTATCATAATTTCCTTCAATAATACCCGATTCAATTTTAACTTGGACGGGAAAGTTTGGATCACTTTGTGCATGCATGGATAAAACAATCAATGTAGATAATAATATTTGCAAATAATAAAGTCTCATTTCAAAAGCCTTAAGATGATAACGAAAAATGTAAAACAAATTGAAATATAACACCAAAATTTCATACTTTAGATACTGCAATCTGAAATAGTAAAGAATTTAAAGTTTTTAGGGCAAAATAAGTCGAATTTTCCCTCCTTGGAAACACCGTTATTTACAAAAATTAACACCTATGACAACCACTGACAAACAAAGATATCTGGCAATAGATGTCATGCGGGGACTTACCCTTATTGGTATGATAATAGTCAATGATCCAGGTTCATGGGATCATGTTTTTCCTATTTTACTTCATGCCGAATGGAATGGTTTAACACCTACCGATTATGTATATCCCTTTTTCCTTTTTATCATTGGCGTTTCTATAGCCCTTGCCTATCAACCCAAAATAGAAAAGGAAGAACCCAAAAACAAAATGGTTACTAAGATCTTTTTAAGAACACTCAAAATATTTGGACTGGGTATTTTTTTATGGTTATTCCCTTCCTTTGACTTTAACGATATCAGATGGGCAGGTGTTTTACAACGTATTGCTCTCGTATTTCTGCCTTGTGCCCTTTTGTTTTTATATACAAATAAAAAATTTCAAATTCAGTTAGCCGCTTTTATATTAATAGGCTATTGGATTTTAATGGTTTATGTACCTGTACCTGGCATAGGATATCCAGATTTAAGTATGCCTGAAAAAAACTGGGCTCATTATATAGACAGCATTTTACTTCCAGGAAGATTGTGGCAAAAAACCTGGGATCCTGAAGGTATTCTAAGTACATTCCCTGCCGTTGTTACAGGTATTTTTGGACTCATTGCCGGGAACATAATCCTTCATCAAAAAGAAATAAAACAAAAATTACTTTCCTTATTTTTCATGGGATTTGTACTCATAGCATTAGGCGATTTATGGCAATGGTTTTTTCCTGTAAACAAAAATATATGGAGTAGCTCTTATACTTGCTTAATGGGTGGATTTGCCACGCTAACCTTAGCAGCCCTAATTTATTTAATAGATTTGAAAGGGAAAGATAAATGGATTTATCCAGCAAGAGTTTTTGGAACCAATGCCATAACCGCTTACGTTCTTTCTGGCATTTTAACGGTTATTTTTTACAATGACGCCATAATAGCCAATGGATTAAACGGACAGTTTATGAGTTTGGGGTCTTCCATAGGGCTCTCACTTGAACTTTCATCCTTTTTATATGCCCTTCTTTATGTTGCCATAATATATATACCACTTTATTTTTTATATAAAAATCGAATTTTCATTAAACTTTAAACTAGTATGTTCGAATATCAGGAAAAATCATTAGAACAGTTAAATCGCATTGTTTCCGTTCAGGAAGATTTAATTAAGCAATCTGCCAGGTGGCTGGCAGATTGTATCGTAAATGATGATATCATACACACCTTCGGAACAGGTCACTCACACATGATTGGTCTGGAATTATTTGTGCGGGCAGGAGGTTTAGCCAATGTAAATGCCATGCTCGATACTATGGTACTTACCTCTGAAGGATCGAGAAGAAGTGCTGAAATTGAAAGAATATCGGGTTTGTCAAAAATTATATTTGATCAACATAAGGTAGCAGAAAATGATATCATGATCATCATTTCCAATTCAGGCAGAAACGCTATGCCCGTGGAAATGGCCATGATAGCTAAAGAGAAAGGCATTAAAAGTATTGCTATAACTTCATTGGAACAATCGAAGAAATATCCCTCTCGTCATCCTTCTGGTAAAAAACTTTACGAAATTGCAGATTTAGTATTAGATAATTGTGTTCCTCCGGGGGATGGTTTATTGGATATTGGAGGAAATCTTACGGGCGCTGCATCCACTCTTTCTGGTATTTTTTTAATTAATCTTATAGCAACGGAGGCAATGAAGATAGCCAGCGCCGAAGGGGCAAAATTACCCATTTTTCACAGCCAAAATATTGATGGATTCTCCAATGAAGAATTATATGAAAAATATGCCTCGCGCATCAAACTGTTATAGTTTTACCTTACCTATGGATTTGTTTTTAATTGCAATTTGAAATAATATTTGGGCACAAATGGAAAAAAGAAAGGCAAAAAGGATAATTAAATAAGCCGTTGGTTTTTCGCTGTGTAATGAATACCTCAAAAGTATAGTTGTAATGACAAAGCTGGCATTCCTAAAAAGCAATTCGAAAGATGCCTTGTAAAGTAAGGAAAAGATAAGCAAAAACACGTCTGCAAATATCATGACATTAAAGAAATCACCATAAAAAAACGTATCTGGATGAGGTGTTTTCACTCCACTTTTAAAGAGGTTGTAAACGTCTGTTAACCAATAATAAATGCTAAAAACGCTCATCACAAGGAGCAATATCATCATTGAAAAGGCTACAATTTTCTTAACCTGTATAAATCTTTCTTTTTCTAGCGTGGTTTCTGTCGTTGAATTATTATGATAAAAAAAATAATAACTGATGGTTAGCCCAAACATGGTAAGCGCAGCTCCCAAGTCTAACCCAATTTTTAAAAAAACAGGATTATCAAATTTTAGCTGTGCATTAAGATCTACATCTGCAATATCGTGAAAGAAACTTCTTAAGGTAATTAGCGATATAATTTCAAATTGCTTTCCAACAAAGGCAGAAGTAGAATTAGGTATTATAATGACCAAAAGAAACACTTCGTAAAACAACAAAATACTGAACGGCGTATAAATCGCAGCTAAATAACTTTCTTTTTTGCCCTCTGATAAATAAGCAAGGTCTTGAAAATTATTTAATATAAAAATATAAAGAAGGTGAAAAATGAATCCAAAAATAGCCACATAAAGTGTTATTTTTTCAATTTTCCTTTCTGGATTTAACTTAAATAACTGATCATAATAATTTGAAAGCGTGTTAATCATTTTTCATATTTTTTAATGTAAACCCCGATAGGCCTCTATTTTTTTACCCTTTAAATCCATAAAACCTCTCATAGAACTTATGGTTAAACAGGAATGTACTGGATAAATATACAGGACATCCCCTACCTTAAATTTCAACAAATCATCCTCCTCCATTTTAACTTTGCCGTGTTCCTGAGAAAGTGATGAAACAAAAGCATTCTTTATTGGTTGTCCCCAACCAGAAGATAATTTTTCTGCAATTAGACCATAAATAACCCCCTTGTCTTCCCATTTCACCTCATCCCTTGAAAAATGAATGGCACCACCATAAATAATTAATTCACTTCGCTCTTTATGAATAGCCACAATAGGACATGCCAACACCACAGCAATTTGATTAAAATCGCAAGATCCTATATGAACTTGCGTAACATCATAACAAACAAAATTCCCAGGTCTCAATTCATCAATGCCATCGAAATCATCTGCAATTGAAGCGCTTGGAGTATCTCCGTAAGTTAAGATAAGGTTAGGATATGGTGTAATATAGCGTTTTTTCAATTGAATGAACCTATTTTTATTTGCTAAATGTATCTTATTTACCTCCTCCTTTCCTTTACATCCATAAGTATTTCCACTATGCGTCAAAAATCCGGTAAATTTTAAGTTTTTAGCCTGATTAATCAAGTTTAAAATATTTTCTATTAAACCGAAATCATCAAAATTAATGCCCGTCCTGTGATAACCAGCATCAATTTTAATATACAGATTTATAGGAAACAATGCATTTTTATATAAAAAATCGACTGTTTCAATAGACTCGACCAGCAAACTTAAATGAATACGACTTGCTAATTCATTTATCAGATCTATCTCTAAAATATTGGCAGGAAAAGCCACCAGAATATCCATCCAATCGTTTGAAAAATACTCGGCCATTGATAAAGAAGAAACGGCAATTTTAGAAGTACCGGCTTCTTTAAACCATTGTCCAATTTCAATAGATTGATGGGTTTTAAAATGCGGCCTGAAGGAAATATTTTTTTCTAAACAACGAGCATTCATAGCCCAAATATTTGCTTTACATTTTACCTCATCTATCAGTAATTCTGGTTTAGTTATTTTCATTTGAAAAAATTTAAACTTAAAAATTCATTGTTCAGTAGCAAAATACTTTATTATATTTACTAAAACGAAAAACACCAATGAAAAACTTTCTTGCCTTCCTACTTTATTCAATGACCCTATTCCTGCAGCCATTAATTGCACAGAAAATACCTTTACCTGAACATCCAAGGCCAGATTTTGAGAGAGAAGCCTGGGCCAATTTAAATGGTATATGGAAATTTGGATTTGATTCATTGGATATTGGAGTCAAAGAAAAATGGTTTTCTAATACTAATCATTCACCCCTAAGTATCAATGTTCCTTTTCCATGGGGTTCTCCCCTTTCTGGGATTGCTGACAAGGCTGATATTGGCTGGTATCAAAAAACCATCAAAATAGACCCTAATTGGAAAGGAAAAAGAATATTTATGACAATAGGTGCATCTGATTGGGAATCAAGTGTTTGGATAGATGACCAATTACTTGGAAGCCATCAGGGAGGTTATACACCCTTTAGTTTTGAATTAACAAAATATTTACAGTTAGATAAAGAACACAGAATAACCATCAGAGTTGATGATAAAAGAAGGTTATTTAACCTTTACGGCAAACAGGGTTATGGAAATGCCAGAGGTATATGGCAAACCGTGTATCTGGATGCCAGAGGAAATGATTTTATTGAGGATTTTAAATTTTCTCCAGATATAGACCAAAAAAAGGTTAAAATAGAAGTAAACCTATCTGAATCAGCCTCAACAGAGAGAATGGTAAATGTATCCATTCAAACCCCTGATGGCGTTTTAAATGAAAAATTATCGATAAATCCTGGTCAAAACAGAGGCTTTCTTGATGTAAATATACCTAATCCCAGACTTTGGGACTTAGAGGATCCCTATCTTTACACAGTAAAACTCATTCATGGTAATGAAACAGTAAATACCTATTTCGGAATGAGAAAAATAAGTGTGATGAACTTACCAGGGACAAATTATCCCTATATTTCACTTAATAACAAACCAGTCTACCTTCAACTAACCTTAGATCAATCTTATCATCCAGAAGGATTTTATACCTTTCCTTCTGATGAATTTATGAAAAATGAAATTAAAATTACCAAGGATTTAGGGTTAAATGGCATTCGGACACATATCAAAATTGACATACCGAGAAAATTATATTGGGCCGATAAACTAGGTCTTTTTGTTATGGCTGACTTGCCTAACTCTTGGGGTGAACCCGACGCTGACATGCAGCAGGAAGCAGAGAAAACGTTAAGAAAAATGATTCAGAGAGATTATAATCATCCATCGATATTTAGTTGGATAGTCTTTAATGAAACGTGGGGATTACAGACCAAAGTACCTCAAATTGGATCAACTAAAACAAAAAATGTTTATCTTCCTTCAACTCAAAATTGGGTTGCATCCATGTATTATTTAGCAAAGTCATTGGATCCTACCAGACTCGTAGAAGATAATTCCATTTGTTGTGGAGCAGGTCATACTGAAACAGATATAAATTCATGGCATGAATATATGGCAGGCTGGGAATGGGAAGACAGACTTGCTTCCATTGATAAAGAAACTTTTCCTGGAAGTACCCATCATTTTGAAAAAGGATTTACCCAAGGTTCCCAACCTAACATTAATTCTGAATGTGGCAATGTTTGGGGTTATGAAGGAAGTACAGGTGATGTGGACTGGAGTTGGGATTATCATCGGATGATTAATACTTTTAGAAAATATCCTAAAGTTGCCGGATGGCTTTATACCGAACATCACGATGTTATTAATGAATGGAATGGCTACTGGAGATTCGACAGAAGCCCTAAATTCAGTGGATTATCTGATTTAAGTGATGGGATGACCGATAAAGATTTTCATTCCCAGATCTATTTATCCTCTGGAAATGAAATCAGTAAAACGGTAAAACCTGGCGAAGTGGTAAAAATACCTCTTTATATATCTGACATTGGTGGTAAAACAATGAAGGATAATTATCTTGTTTTAGAAACAGTCATATATGGCACTGATAATGCAGGAACTGAAGTTATTTTAGAGAAAAGAAATAGGAAAATTGCTTTTACTCCCTACATGCATGAAACGTTAGAACCTGAAATTATAAAATCCATTTCTTATGGAGGTATGATGCGTGTTAGCTGGACCTTAAAAGATGCGGATGGAAAAGTACATCATCATAATTTTTTCTCTATCATCATACCCTCTGCTGTAAATCCTGAAGGATTAGTTATTCATTCTATAGAGCCAGCTAATTATTCAAATTCAAACTGGTCCATTAAAAAATGGCATGTATTAGATAGCTTAAAAGTAAATGGCACAGGGCAAGGATTTTTCGAATATAACATTCCATTAAAAGGATTAAAACTAAGCAATTTAAAAAAGGCAGCTTTTGTTGTTGAGCTATCTTCAAAACCTCTTTTGGACAAGGACAAAGATAAAGCAGCTATGGGAGATCAAAACTATATGTTAGGTGCCAGGGTGTCTCCACACTTAAATCCAAATGCTTATCCGATGACTGACGTAGTTAAAAATCCAAGTAATGTTGAAATTCAGATAGATGGATTAAAAATGTTAACAAAAACGTTAGCAGATGACCCAGCGGATCATAGAGGGATTTTATCCTGGCATAATCAGTTAAAAGATAAAAAATTAAGAGAAGCCGGAACGTATGGTGAAAAAATTGAAGTGCCCGTTTCAACAAATATGTTGAAAAAAGCACTTCAAAAAGGATATATAAAGATTAAGATTTCTGCTGATCAAGGGGTAGCTATTTATGGAAATAAATTTGGACGCTACCCTATAAATCCATCAATTTGTACCTGGTATAACTAACACATTAAGATAATTGAGACTCGAAGTGGTTGGCAAGTTTTAAAAAGCCATCCTCTTCGAGGACAAATTGGTTTATTTTTTCCGTTGCCAATTGAATTGTTGTGTTAACATCTTGAAAATCATCCGATAATAAGGTGGTAATTTTCTTCTCTGAAATGCCATTTTTTATACCAATTTGCAACATGTATTCTGTAATTAACCCTTTATCTTTAATAATTCCTAAAGACGAGATCAAAGAACCTAAGGCATAAAAACCACCCTGTTGAAAAGTGATGATATTTTTTTCATCCTCATTAATGATTAAGGTGTTATATTTTGAATCTATATTTTCCTCTGTGATAAATTCTTGAAAAGGATCAGTTTCTGGATTATTACTAAGGATAACCTTTCCTCTAAGTGCTGAAGCATAGATACTTAACCATCTTATATCTCTTCTAAATTCATGAATTCCATCTTCAATATGGGTCAGATCTATTTTTTTTGCTCTAATATCTTCATCTAAATCAAGACAGATATTCTTAAAAAATCCAAGAATATGTTTTTTCTCTTTTTTTGAAGAAGGGAATGAAATTTCTTTTAGCGCTCCTTTTAGATATTCGAATCCAAAATCATCGAACTGGATTACATTTTTTCCTCTGGTAATCCAACCAAGCTGAAGTAAACATTCCTCCAAGGTACCTAAAGCAAATCCATATTGAATAAAAATATCATTTTTAACCTTTTCAGGAAAGTTCCATTTTTCGTTACCTTGCAAAATAGAAGATGCAAAATCAAATTGACCAATCATATCTTCCACGGTCTTTGTAATGGAAAGGATAGCAGAAATGGCTCTTATATTTTTTTTCTTGCCTCTATCTATTAATCTGGCTAGAGCTTGAATTTTAAACAGTGGCGTGCGACAATCGTTTAAATGAACATAGTACCCAAAAGGCTGTGAAGGATTATCCTTATAAGCTAAAATGGCTGCATCTAAATTATTTGATAATAGATTCATAAAAAATTGAATCCTTTTTTTTCCAGTTATTTCTGCCATAATATCATTTTAAACCGTAATTTAGATAAATTTAACTAAATCAACAACCTTTCCCAATGAACATAAAAATATTTAAATTTGTAATTCTTCTTTTTCTTCTTGCAAATCCAGACCTTTGGGGTAAAAATAAGCCAGAAAATACACGACCAAACATCGTGTTTATCATGTCTGATGATCATGCATATCAAGCAATTAGCGCCTACAGCGATAAATTAATTAAAACCCCTAATATTGACAGGATAGCAAAACACGGCATAAAATTTACCAATGCCTGTGTTACAAATTCTATCTGTGCTCCTTCCAGGGCAACCATTCTAACAGGAAAACATTCACATTTAAATAGCAAAACGGATAATTATTTTCCGTTTGACACAACCATTTTAACATTCCCTCAATTATTTCAAAATTCTGGTTACCAAACGGCTATGTTCGGAAAGCTACATTTTGGAAATAATCCTAAGGGATTTGATCAGTTTAAAATCTTACCCGGTCAAGGCGTTTACTATAACCCAACTTTTATAACTAAAAATGAAGGAAACATTCAGGTAAAAGGCTATGTGACTGATATTATTACCGATATGACCCTCGAATGGCTAGAAAAAGAAAGGAATCCTGAAAAACCATTTTTATTAATGTATCTGCATAAGGCTCCTCATAGAGAGTGGTTGCCTGCCGAAAGACATTTGAAAACTTATACAAGTAAGGTTTATCCTGAACCATCCACGCTATTTGATAATTATGAAGGAAGAACATCGGCGGCAAAAGCAGCTGAAATGAATTTACTTACCCACATGAACTGGGCCGGTGATTCAAAAATTTATCCTGAAATGATGGATAAACTAGGTATTAAATCAACTACTGCCGGGGATAAGGAAGGTTTTACGAAGGAATATAATCGTATGGACGCCTTGCAAAAAGCGAATTGGGATGGAGTTTACCAGCTTGTTAATGAGCAATTTGAAAAAAAATATAAAGAAGGAATGACCGACAAGGAATTGATGCAATGGAGATTTCAAAGGTATATGCAGGACTATTTAGGAACCATCGCAGCTGTTGACGAAAATGTAGGACGGGTTTTAGATTTTCTGGAAGCAAATAATCTCACTAAAAACACTTTAATAGTTTATACTTCTGATCAAGGTTTTTACCTGGGCGAACATGGTTGGTATGACAAAAGATTTGTCTATGATGAATCATTTAAAACACCATTATTAATGCAATGGGAAGGACATATTAAACCAGGCAGAGTCAGTGATGCGATGGTTCAAAATTTGGATTATGCCCAAACATTTTTAGAAGCCGCTGGTATAAAAGCTCCATCTGATATGCAAGGTGAAAGTATGGTGCCACTTTTAGAGGGGAAAATAAATGGCTGGAAAAGAGACGCAGTCTATTATCATTATTACGAATATCCATCTGTGCACATGGTAAAAAGACATTATGCTATTGTTACAAAAGCTTATAAATTGATTCACTTTTACTACGACGTGGATGAATGGGAACTCATAGATCGCCAGAAAGACCCTCAAGAACTTAAAAATGTTTATGATGACCCTAAATATGCCACTGTGGTTGAAAAATTGAAGAAAGAATTAGTTGAGATAAGAAAAAAATATGGTGATTCAGCCGAGATAAGCCAGGGAATTAAAGAAAAATACCTAAAGGCTATTCAAAAATAAGTACATCAGATTTTTTAAAATGATTTCTTCAGAAAAACATGAAAATGGAAAGAAGACCTTTTATATTAGCTGAAACCAACTGGAAGGAAATAAAGGCACAACCTTTTCAGCTAGCTATTTTACCCTGGGGTGCAACGGAAGCTCATAATTATCATCTGCCTTATGGAACTGATATTTTTGAAGCAAGTTATATCGCTGAAAAATCGGCTGAAATAGCCTGGAAAAAAGGAGCCTTTCCTATTGTTTTACCCACCATTCCCTTTGGTGTAAATACTGGACAAACAGATATCTTATTGGACATAAATTTAAATCCTTCTACCCAATTAGCCATTTTACGAGATGTTATTACCGTTTTAGACCGGCAAGGAATTTATAAATTATTGATCTTAAATAGTCACGGGGGTAATGACTTTAAAACGCTATTGAGAGAACTTGGTCTGGCTTTTCCCAATATGCTCCTGGTTACCTGTAATTGGTTTCAGGCATTGGATAAATCAAAATATTTTGAACATTCAGGGGATCATGCTGATGAGATGGAAACAAGTATCATCCAGTATTTATTTCCGCAACTCGTTCTACCCTTAAATGAGGCAGGAAGTGGGGCTGCAAAAAAACCTAAAATATCGGCCTTCAAACATGGATGGGCATGGGCTGAAAGAAAATGGAGCCAGGTTACGGCCGACACAGGTATTGGAGATCCAAGTAAGTCAACACCCGAAAAAGGAGGCATTTATCTGGACGATGTAACTAAATCGTTAGGAGACTTTATTTATGAGCTTTCGGTTATTGACAAATCAGAGTTTTACGAATAAATAAGTTACCTTGCCTACCAGAATAAAATTTTATGTCCCCACTGGAACTGAGTCAGGATTTCAATAACGTATTGAATTTGCTCGAAAAAGAAAGGAAAAATCTTTTTGTCACGGGCAGAGCTGGGACTGGTAAATCTACCCTATTACAGTTATTCAGAAAAACAACGTCCAAAAAACATGTTGTTTTAGCACCAACTGGTGTAGCCGCATTAAATGTAAAAGGACAAACCATTCATTCGTTTTTCAACTTTCCACCACGCTTATTTGACCCAAGTCAAATTAGAATGGGTAAAAACAAGAAACTTATTAAGGAACTCGACGTCATCATTATTGACGAAATATCCATGGTTCGTGCTGACTTAATGGATGCCATTGATTATATTTTACGATTCATAAGAAATAATAATAAACCATTTGGGGGAACTCAAATGGTCGTTTTTGGCGATTTATTCCAACTTCCACCAGTGGTGAATCAAGAGACCAATGAATGGCTAAAAATGAGAGAATATGCTTCAGCCTATTTTTTTTCAGCACAAATTTTTTCTTCTTTCCCTGATTTTTTTGAAATGTTTGAATTGCATAAAATTTACAGGCAAGACAACAAGCTATTTATCAATTTATTAGAATCTGTTCGATTAAATAAAATAGAACTTGATGATCTGGAAGCATTAAATGAACGATATGATCCTTCTTTTCATTCAAATGAAAATTATATAACCCTTTGTGCCAGAAATTTTACGGCTGATAAAATTAATCAAACGCAATTAAATTTATTAGAAAGTGTATCAAAGCCCTACCTGGCAAAAGTTACTGGCAATTTCCAACCTTCTCAATTTCCAACGGACCCCATTCTAAATTTAAAAATTGGAGCTCAGGTAATGATTCTTAGAAATGATCCTGAAGGTAAATATGTCAATGGAAGTATTGGTGTTATTCAAAAACTTTTGGAAAATGAAGTTGAATTGACCCTCGACCAAGATGGAAATAAATCTACTGTAACCTTAGGTCCCTTAAGCTGGGAAATATTACAATATAAATTAGATGCTAAAAATCCAGATAAAATAAGTACAGAAACTATTGGCACCTTTACTCAACTTCCTGTTAAACTGGCATGGGGTGTTACTATTCATAAAGCACAGGGCAAAACATTCGATAAAATCATTATCGATTTAGCTGGTGGTGCTTTTGAGCATGGTCAAACTTATGTGGCTTTAAGTCGTTGCACAACACTCGATGGTATAGTATTAAGACATCCATTAAAACCAACAGATTTAAAGACAGACCCTGTTGTTTTAGATTACTATCAGTTGAATGTATAATATTACTTTTAAAAATGCAAATGACCAAATCTGAAAATTCCAATTTTCGACCTTTCCCTGCGCAGGCTCAAGCTGTAGCAGAAGCATTAAATGAAATATTCCACGAAGGAATGAAAGCGGATAAAGCCGTTGAAAAGATTTTAAAAGCGGATAAAAGAAGGGGGTCAAAAGATCGAGCTTTTATAGCGGAGCAAGTATATGAATTAGTGAGATGGTATAGATTATTAACATATATTTTGGGTATTGAACCTTTTCAAGAAAAGGATTGGTTTAATCTAATGGGAATATTTTGGCTTTTACAGGGTTATTCTCTCCCTGACTGGAGGGAATTTCAACATTTATCAAAAGAACATGTTTTAAAATCCCACAAACAATTAGCTCAAAACAGGGCGCTCATCGAAAGTATTCCAGATTGGCTCGATAAAATGGGAAACGAGGAACTTGGATCTGAGTGGCCAGCGATTTTACACGCCTTAAACCAACCTGCCTCCTTAATTTTAAGAGTAAATACCTTGAAATCTAATGTTAATTCTGTAAAAATGGAATTGGAAAGAGATGGAGTCAATACAACGATTTTGAGTAGTGAAGGCCTGTGTGTACCCAATAGAAAAAACATTTTCCTTACCAATGCCTTTAAAGATGGTCTTATTGAAGTGCAGGATTTTGGCAGTCAGCAGATTGCTTCCTTTATGGAGGTTGAACCAGGAATGAAAGTTATAGATGCTTGTGCAGGTGCAGGTGGGAAATCTCTCCATTTGGCTGCCTTAATGAAAAATAAGGGACAGATAATATCCCTGGATATTTATGAAAAAAAATTAATGGAACTTCAGCGTAGGGCAAGAAGAAATGGCGTTCATATAGTTGAAGCGAGAATAATTGAATCTAACAAAACAATTAAACGTCTGAAAGAAAAGGCCGATCGATTACTCTTAGATGTTCCTTGTTCAGGACTTGGCGTTTTAAGGCGAAATCCAGATGCAAAATGGAAGCTTTCCCCTTCTTTTTTAGACGCTGTAAAAATTACACAGCAATCTCTGCTCAGAGATTATGCATCCATGGTTAAACCTGGTGGGAAACTGGTCTATGCTACCTGTTCTATACTTCCCAGCGAAAATGAAAATCAGGTAAAAACTTTTTTAGATTCAAAAGAAGGGCAATTATTTTCCCTGGAGGAGCAGAAAACTTTGTTGCCAAATGATTTTGGATACGATGGTTTTTATATGGCAAGATTAAAAAGAAATCAATAATGCTATGTTTTTAATTTAAAAATGATTAATTTAACGAAAGCAAAATTATTCATTATGAAAACGAAGAAATCTGTACATCCTAATAGCCTTAAAGCTATTCACCACACAGAACCAAAGAAAAAAAATGTAAACATTTTTTTAGTCATTTTAATAACTACCTTGCTTTTGATATTACTTCTTTATTTTATTGCTCCTTAATTGAAGTGAATCAACAAAATACAAGTTTTCCTTTTTCCAATTAGTTGAAAATCCAATGATTGAATCTAAACTTTTGGGGAATTCACTTTTTGAAACAAGGTACTTATTAGTTTTAAAATTCCTTTTTCCTATTGATTTGATGGTGTAATTAAGCCCATCAACATACTTTTGGTTGTTCATTATAACTATACTCGTCTTTTCTTTTAAGGCCATATTCCAAACCTTGTTCAATAAAAACTCATTACCAAAGTAAGGAATTAAAATAATAAATAAGGAAAAAGTCACCCAAGTATTACCTCCAATTAATCCAAGTCGCATGATGTAAAAATGTTTTCCATACATGCCAATAATGGAAATTAAGCCAAACACCCAGATGCCAAATCCCAGCTGAAATCCCATCCTAAAGCCACCTTCACTTTCAAAAAAATAACCTCCAGACATTAAAATAATAGAAAGAAAAAACCAGATAACCCATAAAAAAGTAGACCAATATTTAATGATATGTTTATAAGGGTAATTATCTAAATCATAATCCATTACATGTTTACCAACTAATAATGAAACAGGTAAAATAAAGGATGGAGATTGAGAGATGATTGCTGCAAAAGTGGCTGTTAACATCCAGATTGACCATATATCCCCCTTTTTCCATTTTGAAATGGCATCTTTAAATGCAGCAAAAATAAAGCCTGTAAATGGCCATAAAGCCAATATTACCAAGCCGTAAAACAACACATAATCACTTGATTGAATGCCTAAATATGTTTTCCAATGACCGGGGACATTGAATCGGGTGAATATCATACCTATAGATACCAGAAATAAGGAAAACCAAAAATAATTTTCAACTTTCGAAAATTTTTGTTGTCTTACTGCCCCAAAAAATAAAACACTTATAAAAAGGGTTGTACCTAATGCATCAATTAGTAAAGCGCCTATAGATAGAATGAATACTAATCCAAGTAATAAGTTACTCTGTTTCTTGGAATAAAAAATCAAAGTTAAAAACAGGGCACTATGATAAAGAGCCAGCAAATGGTCAAAGCTTAACCAAAATCCAATTAAAAAAAACCAGCAGGATGTCAATAAGAAGATGATTGCCGGAATAGCTATCTTTAATCCAAACAAGGATTTAAAAACAAAAAAAAGAACACCTAATACGCCAAATAAAATAATAAGATTTATAATTCGGTGCCTGATTAATAGGCTCGGGTCGAAATCATAAAAGCCACTATCTAAAACTATTGATTCAGCTCCAGAAAAGAAAAAAGCAGTATTTGGAAGTAAAAAAATGATACTCAAAAAGAAAAGAAAAAATGGAATTAGCTTCAAAATGGGATTCGACATTAATTTCTGTAACATTATACTTTATTTTGAGGCAAAGATAAGATGCTAAATGAATTTTAGTGAATTCCGTAATTTTACCCAAAATAATAATGATGGACAAAAACCAACCGCTCCTATTACCCCTCCTTTATTTGGGAAATATACAATACTGGTCAAAATTGATAAATCATGATTGTTTTATTTTAAACGATGCAGAACATTACCCAAAAGGAACTTTCAGGAACAGATGTCATTTAGGGAGTAGTCAAGGAGTTCTGAGATTAAGTATTCCCTTGGTTGGTGGAAAGCATGCAGGACAAAATTATACTGAAGTTAGTATTGATCAAAATGAAAACTGGCAGAAACACCATTGGCAATCGATATGTACTTGCTATGGAAGTGCGCCGTTCTTTCATCACTACGCTGAAAAACTTAAAGTAATCTATGAGACACCCTCGTCTAATTTATGGGAATGGAATTTGCATTTAACGAAATTAATAATGAGCTGGTTGGAGATAGATAAGAGAAAATGTACTTTATTATCTGAAAATGAGAATGCGACAAACTATCTTGATTTAAGTCAGTTTTTTTCTCCAAAACCAAGGTTCAATAAAGCCGATGAATATTGGAAAGTGATAACATATCCTCAAATTTTTGAGCGCACTTTAGGTTTTTTACCTAATTGTAGTATTCTAGATATAATATTTTGCCAGGGTCCTTATGCCTTAAATATATTGACAAAAAGCTATTTGTCTGCCAAATAGCTTTTTTAGTCCAAAAATTACCTTTAGAGTTCTTTAAAACATCTTAAAAAGCTACAAATTAATCATCTTTGGACTATGAAAAATAAATTAACTGCTGCCTTATTAGCCCTTCTATTTGGTATTTTTGGTACACACAGATACTATTTGGGTAAAAAATTTCAAGGAATTCTCCATACAATTCTTTTTATTATTACCTTTTTAATTACGACAAAATCAGGAAGTGATTCTTTTGAAATAGCCATTGCCTTGCCTGCTATTTTGGGATTTATGGATGCTGTTTTATTATTTGTTATGCCCAAACAAGAATTTGACGAAAAATATAATACTAAATATCTGGAATTTGAACCCATTCATACAGAACCACGGGAATCACTTTTTGATTATTTCAAATCAGTAGGGATAAATAAATACCGAGACTTAGATTTTGCAGGAGCAGCAAATTCGTTCCTGAAATCAGTTGAAAAATTTGGAGATTCCCCACAGGTACATTTTAATCTCGCTTGTTGTTATAGCATGTTAAATGATGCAGAAATGACTTATTTACATTTAGAAAAAGCCGTAGCTAATGGTCTCGATAATGTAAGTAAAATTCACGACCACAAAGCATTAGATTTTATAAGACAAGATGCTAAATTTAAATTGTTTGTTGCAGATAATTATACATTTAAAACAGAGGAAAAAGTAAGACCCGATAAGGAAGAAAAGGAAGTAGAAGAAGAAAAATTAGATTTGTATGGTAGTTTGTTAAAATTAGGAGATTTAAAAGAAAAAGGAATCATTAATGAGGAGGAATTTAATCTTCAAAAGAAAAAAATGTTAGATACCCTTTAATTTTGTATTTTACCTAAGAAAAATCTTTTATGCAAAAATTTAAAGATAAAATTGTGTTAGTTACAGGTTCTTCTCAAGGAATTGGTCGAGCCTGCGCAAAATTATTTGCTTTAAATGGGGCTAAAGTTGCCTTGCATTATCATAAGAATATAACGTCTGCAGAAGAAACATTCGCTTCTTTGGATGGCGAAGGTCATTACTTGTTTTCTGCTGATTTATCAAACCCTGAGGCCTTAAAAGTTCTGGTTAATTCCATTTGTGAGAAAATGGGTGGAATTGATATCTTGATAAATAATGCCGCTGTAATTTTGGCACATTCTATCACTAATGATAGTTATGATTCCTGGCAAAAAGCCTGGAGAGAAACCCTTGCAACCAATTTAGAAGCACCTGCAAATTTAGCTTTCTGTATCGCACCTATAATGCAGAAGAGAGGGGGTGGTCATATTGTAAATATATCTTCCAGAGGGGCTTATAGAGGGGAACCTGATCAACCTGCTTATGGAGCTAGTAAAGCTGGTTTGAATAGTCTGACACAATCCCTCGCTCTGGCATTAGGGAAATTTGGTATATCGGTAAATGCTGTCGCACCAGGATTTACCGATACAGAAAGAGTTGAAGATATCGTAAAGGGTCCCAGAGAAAATGAAATTGCTTCACAAAGCCCATTCAACAGAATTGCAAAGCCAGAAGAAGTAGCAGCTGCAGCATTGTTTTTAGCCTCAGACGATGCAGTATTTACATCTGGAGCAATCCTCGATTTAAACGGGGCTTCCTATTTTAGATAATCTATTTTTTAAATCCTTTTTTAAATATCCAAAATTTATGGCCTCTATCATGCAAAATTATTTGACACAAGTTCATAAGAATTTGGGTTATCGTGCCACCTGGGAACCACACAGACCAATGAAGATTGGAACTTATGGTAAAATTCATCAGGGTGTTTTTTCTGAATATGGTCATTTAGATGAACTTAATATACCTTTAACCATTGATAAATTAAAAACAACCAATCAATTAACTTATAAAAGCGAAAAAAAGGGAAGTTATACCTTAAAAGCAAAAGGTGAAATTAATCCTTTATTCAAAAATATATTGGATCATGAATCCGGCTTACTCCTGGTATTCAAAAAAGACAATGGCATTGTTTTTAAAATCCAAGGGATTACCTATTTAACCCTAATTAACAGAAAGGAAATAGCTGAGCAACTTGATAAATTAACTTTTTCAAACCTATGGGATCCTTCCTTTCTCATCATCACGGAAACACTACAAGCTGAAAAAACAGCTGTTTTATTGAGTAAAAAGAAAAATAGTGAAATTGAGATAAAGTACGATGGAGAAATAGGAACTGAAAAAATAAAATGGGCAGATATCAGCATTTTTGGTGAAATAATAAGGAGTCAAGGTATGAGTTTACAGTTTACGACGACCTCAACGACGACCCCACTTTTTAAACTTTCCAGACTAAAAGCACAACTCTTATTACCAGAAAAAA
>Ga0209088_10000113_pt1 | contig 58886 bp, 41 predicted proteins | sample S_140625_EF_Meta_FD_187324 | JGI IMG/M metagenome (GOLD analysis project Ga0209088, IMG submission 187324) | Freshwater microbial communities from Lake Simoncouche, Canada to study carbon cycling - S_140625_EF_MetaG (SPAdes) (version 2) | ecosystem: Environmental > Aquatic > Freshwater > Lake ... | reverse complement strand
ATTTTCAGGAACAGGAGGTAAAACAAAGGATTCTGTTTCTACAACAGGAGGAATGATTATTCCTGAATTAGCTGTAAATGGAATTTCCGGCAGTCCAAAAGTGGCATTTTCAAAAAATTTAAGTCTTGGTACAAAGGCTATTTGATGATCCGTATTGTAATATAACCTGCCTAATGAAGGTATTTCAACACTATTATGCAAGTCTAATTCATTGTAAATCTGTCTGGTAAATAACTTTATAGCTTCTGATGCTAAATTATCATCAACAGAAAATTTATTTTTCACCTCAGTGTGTAAAACGCTTCCATCGCCATTTCCCCCAGGTTCAAACAGAATTAGAGTATCAGGTGGTAACAATTTACCATTGATGGTGTCTTCTTTTGATGGTATATGTTTTTCCGTAAAAGTTCCTAAGCCTGGAATAAATATATATTGATATTTTGTAAGCAGAGGTTTGATGATTAAATTAAGATCTAATTGCATAGTATGGTAATTATTTTGTCATGTTTACAAATATAGTGGAATAACGGGTATTCCTTTTGTAAATTTGTTCTATTATAACCCAACATGTCAAATAATTATTATGCAGGAACAAACCTCTTTTCCTCGTAGGGTAAAATCAGCAGAACTTTTTGAAAGAGCAAAATCTGTTTTCCCTGGTGGTGTAAGTTCTCCCGTCAGAGCATTTAAATCGGTCAGCGGACCTCCCTTATTTATGAAAAAAGGAGATGGCTGCTATGTTTGGGATATGGATGACAATAAATATGTGGATTTTTGCGCATCCTGGGGACCTTTAATCCTGGGTCATAATAACGAACAAATAAGAAATAGCATTTATACAGCGGTGGCATCTGGCACATCCTTTGGCACCCCTACTCTTCCCGAACTGGAATTAGGTGAATTACTTATTCAGCATAATCCTTATTTAGAAAAAGTCAGATTTGTAAGTTCAGGTACAGAAGCCGTTATGTCAGCCATTCGCCTGGCCCGCGGATACACAGGGAGATCTAAAATTTTAAAATTCGAAGGCTGCTATCACGGACATCTTGATTCACTTTTAGTTAAAGCTGGATCTGGATTAGTGACCTTTGGTGAAACAACTTCAGCAGGAATTCCTCCTTCTTTTGCAGCTGAAACGCTGGTAATCCCGTTGGACGACAAAGAGGCCTTAGATGAAGCATTATCAAAATATGGTCACGAAATTGCCTGTATTATTATCGAACCTATTCCTGCCAATAATGGACTTTTACTTCAAGACCTGTCCTTTCTAACCTATCTTAGAAAAAAAGCAACTGAATATCAGGTATTACTTCTTTTTGATGAAGTGATTTCAGGATTTAGAGTTCATTTTGCAGGTGCAGCTGGATACTATAATGTAAAACCTGATTTAGTAACTTATGGCAAAATTATTGGTGGTGGCATGCCTGTAGGCGCTTATGGCGGCAGTAAGGAATTGATGGCATGTATTTCCCCTGATGGTCCAGTTTATCAAGCTGGTACGCTTTCTGGAAATCCAGTTGCTATGGCAGCAGGCCTCGCAGCTTGTAATCAATTATTAACACCCAATTTTTATTGTCAACTTGATCATAAAACCAACCATTTTATTAAAAAACTTACTGACCACGCCACACAAAATAACTATAATGTTACTTTCCCCCGAATAGGCTCCATATTTTGGATTGCCTTTAGTAAAGAAAATATTAAAAGAGCTGATCAAATAGACCCAGAATCAATGAAAAATTTTAAGCTATTACATGCAGTTTTACTTGAAAATGGCATTTACATGGGTCCCTCAGGCTACGAAGTCGGTTTTGTAAGTTCAGCACATACAACGGAAGTATTGAATGAAGCAGCTGATAAAATTTGCTGGGCATTAGACAAAGTTTTTAGTGAATCCTGATTATGATGCTTAATAATCAATTGCGCATTATTTCCTACCTGGTCATTTTTTACATGCTTTTAGCTTTTAGCTGGTGGACTGTTTTATTGCACACAAAAAACAGAGACGCCTTTCTGGCAAAAAATGAAATTTTAAAGCTTACCCTAGTTGCACAAAATGCTATTAAAAACGAGGCAGATTTCTTAAATAATCCCGCACACATTCAACTAAAAAATGCCTATCAACGTCAGGAATGGATGATTTTAGGCGAGGCTTCTGTCTTTGTTTTAAGTTTATTGATTGGTATAGCTTTTATAAACAGAGGCTACAACAAAGAAATACTTGCAGCAAAACAAAGCCGAAATTTCCTTTTATCGATTACCCATGAGTTAAAATCTCCTATTGCTTCTATTAGGTTAGGCTTTGAAACATTACAGCGCAAAAAATTATCAGAAGAGCAAGCGATGGTATTATTGAAAAATGGGATCAATGATACAGATCGTTTAAATAATCTGGTATCCGATCTCCTCCTTTCGGCAAGACTTGAATCTACTTATCAACTAAATATGGAATTATTTTCGCTGGAAATTTTAATTGATGAATGTATCCAGTCTATCAAACAAAAATTCCCTTCATCTGAAATTAACCAATCAAAAGCATCTGATATCCCTGAAATATTCGCTGATTATTCAGCCATTCGATCTGTTATTCTTAATTTATTGGAAAATGCGATGAAATACAGTGATTCTATACCTGAAATTAATATAAAGATTTATCCGGCAAGCGATAAAATCCATTTAGAAATTTCAGATTTTGGCATTGGTATTGCCCAACAGGAAAGAAAAAAAATATTTGAAAAATTTTATAGGATTGGAAATGAAGACCAACGAAAAACAAAAGGAACGGGATTAGGATTATACATTGTAGATCAAATAATTAAGGCACATAATGGTAGTATTTCCGTATCTTCAAACCATCCCAAAGGCACTAAATTTAATGTTTTCTTACCCCTAGATATTTAAATAAAAACTCAGCATGCGCATTTTGATAGTAGAAGATGAAGAAAATATCAGAGATTTATTAAAATTAAATCTGGAGCTGGAAAATTTTGAAGTGGTCACCTCAGGTAATGGAAGAGATGCATTAAAATTGATTCCTGGCCAACATTTTGATCTTATTTTATTGGATGTTATGCTACCCGAAATGGATGGATTTCAAATTTGTGAACAGATAAGGTTAAGTGATCTACAAACTCCAATTATTTTTCTAACCGCTAAAGATGGTTCAAATGACAGGATTCAAGGCTTAAAAAATGGTGCCGATGATTATATTGTCAAACCATTTGTGTTTGAAGAATTGCTGCTAAGAATAAATAATTTATTGAAAAGAAGTGCCAGAACGCCAGAAAATACGTCTACCGTTTTTTCTTTCGGTAAAAATAAAATCAATTTCATTACTTATGAAGCGACAGGAAATGAAGGTAAATTTCAACTGACAAAAAAGGAAGCGATGCTTCTAAAATTACTTATAGACCGAAAAAATCAGGTAGTTTCCAGACAACAAATACTTCAATCCGTTTGGGGTTATGATGTTTATCCAAGTACGAGAACCATAGATAATTTTATTTTAAAGTTCAGAAGAAATTTTGAAGAAGATACACGAGAGCCTATTCATTTCCACGCCATCAGAGGGATTGGATATAAATTTAGTTATCCCCAGACTCCGACAGATTTGACAATTGACTAAGAAAATCGCGCACCTCCAGCGTATTATCCAGGTGATATTTAGCTTCTGAATTTTCCATTCCTATTTTAACTGAAAATGCATTTAATGGGAGTACCCTAAACATATCCTCATCCGTTTTATCATCTCCAATAGCTAATATAAAATCCCAATCGGCCATTTGCAACCAATTTAAAGTTGCTTTACCTTTGGTTACGCCAGCATGTTTCACCTCCACCACCTTATTACCCTCCAAAACATGTAATTCTGTATTTGCGGTAAGATAAAGCAAAACATCCCGAAATTCCCTGATTCGTTTTTCACCTAAGTCTTTATCAATTTGCCTGTAATGCCAGGCTATAGAAAACTCCTTTTCTTCAATAAAAGATCCTGGAGTTCGTTCAACTATATTTTCAAGAGCTGTTCTCACATCCTGTTTCCAGTCATTTGATAATCCAGGTGTCCTCCGCCAATTCTTGCTATCTTTCAACCACACGCCATGTTCAGCTGCCATATCGAGGTTGAGATCACCCAGCCATTCCTGCATCGTTTGCCTGTCTCTGCCACTATTAATGACTATTTTATTTTTATCGTCTGATGAAAGTTTTGTCAGCAAAGTTACTAAATGTGGATCGGGAAAAACAGCGAGGGGATCAACATGAAAAGGCATTAAAGTGCCGTCATAATCAAGAATTATTAGCCTTTTATGGCTATTCCTATAAGCTAATTGAATCATTTCTTTAATTGATTCTTCTAACTTATTGATATGAAATTGTCTTCGATTGTGTAAATGTTTATCCTGTTCCTTTAAAAAATTGGCAGCCCAATAATCAACGGCATATTTTTTTAACCGCTCCTGCATATTTTTAAGTCTAAAAGCTTGTTCCGCTTCAGGCATATTTAAGGCATTCTTTATAGCGCTAACAATATCGTAAACATCGTGAGGATTGACTAAAATAGCTTCCGATAATTCTGTCGCTGCACCTGTCATTTCACTGAGAATCAAGACCCCTTTTCCGATAATATCCTTACTGGCAATAAATTCTTTGGCCACTAAATTCATACCATCCCTTAGCGGTGTAATCAAAGCAATGTCTGCTACCTGATAAAGTGCCAGTAATTCTGTATGCAATAAATTCCGGTATAAATAATGGATGGGAATCCAACCAAAGCTACCATAAGTACTGTTAACTTCACTAACTAAGGTATTGAGCGTTTTCTTTAAATCTCGATATTGAGTTACCTGAGACCTCGATGGAATGACAACTAATACTAAGGTTACCTGCCCTCTATATTCCGGATGTAAGTCTAAAAATTTCGCAAAAGCCTGAATTCTTTGAGGTATTCCTTTCGTGTAGTCTAACCTGTCCAGGGAGATTATTAGTTTTTTTCCCTTGGCTAAATTACTAATATTCATTGTCTCATCAGCTGTTTCTGAAACAGATGGTAAAGCAGCATATTTCTGATAATCAATTCCCATAGGGAAAACGTCCACATTTACAACCCTGTTATTTGCCGTTATTTTCCCTATATGGTGTTCAAAACCGCATATTCGATAAGCAGCACTTAAAAAGTGACGCATGTAACCGTAGGTATGAAATCCAACCTGATCTGCTCCCAAAATACCCAAAAGTAAATCTGAACGCCAAGGTAAAGTTCTAAAAATTTCGTAGGAGGGAAATGGAATATGAAGGAAGAAACCAATCGATAGATCAGGGAAATTTTTTCTTAAAATAGCCGGTAATAACATTAACTGGTAATCATGTATCCAGACGGTATCATCAGATTTTATCGTGGTCGCTAATATTTCAGCAAACCGATGATTAATTTTAACATAAGCATCCCAATATTCCTCATTATAGGAAGTATATTGAGTAAAATAATGAAAATGTGGCCAAATTGTTCGGTTGCAAAAGCCAGAATAATAAGTTTCAATATCCTTTTCAGACAAAAAGACAGGAACCAAGCCATCTTTATGCAGCAGTTTAAGGACATCACTTTCCTCTTCTTTTTTAAAATGAAAACCTGGCCAACCTATCCAGATTTTTTCAATAGATGAAGACAATGCACTGAGACCTGTAGCTAATCCACCGGAACTGGCAGAGCATACAAATTCATTTCCCTGTTTCTGAATAGTAACGGGCAAACGGTTGGAAACGATTACCAGCCTAGACATAATATGAAATTAACTTACTTTAAGCTTCTTTTGGTTTCCGTACTGTCTTAAATCTTTCAACAAATTCCTTTTCTGTTACAAAATCGATTTCGACAAAAGTACGTCCAACAAACTTTTTGACCTCTTGATAATCTCTGCCTCTTTTATCCAAAAAGGTATCTTGCAATCTATCAACATAAGCAAGTGCAGCTTCTCTTATCCTCATATTAAAATGCTGATTATTGAAAATTTGCTGATAAGTTGGAAACAATTGCGTAAATATTCCAAAGAATTCCATATAGTCTTGTTCCTCTAGATTCTTAATTAATTTTAAGAAATATTGAGAAACCGTAAGTCTTAAACACTCATTAATGTCAGATAATCCGTCAAATTTAGCGTGGAATTGACGAACATCCTCCTGAACCGTTTCATTGGTGTACCCTGTTTTATGCACTTTATCAACGACCAGGTAATAAGAAGACAGCTCGTCTTTCATCGTTTTATCAATGATGCCTGAAAGTCTAAGGTCCGCATCAGGTGTAAGGATTCCAGCGCCATCCTGATGTAAATGTAATAAGGTAGCAAAAGTACGTTGAGAGAAAAGTACAGGGTCTTTGGTTCTTATTTTATTTACTGTTTTATGAATATTTATCCTGTCGATTTCAGGAGTCTCAAAAAATAGTCCGAAGATTACCATTATTTCCTGGTGTTCCATAACACCCCAAAAATCTTCATTTATAACAAACTCAGAAAGTGGCTTTATCAAACTTTCATTTGGCAAAGATTTATTTACCCTTGAAAGCAAAAATCTTTTCAACTGAGGAAAGAAAACAACGAGTTCTCCTTTATTTGAAGGGAATTCAGCGGAAAGAAAGGTATCATTTTGAAATTGCTTTAAGAACCTGGAGTAGGCAATTTTTCTTTCTGCTAGATGAACAAATTTTTCATTTTTCTGATTCTGAAAAAACTGCTTTACCCTTTTATTATCGATTGACTCGAGCACGTTTGTAATCCAAATATCGCTGCATAATGCAAATCCAACCTGAACTGACATACCAATTCTCTTTCTTAATAACTCAAAATTAGGTGAGGCGGATATAGCAATAATGAGGTCTTTGAAATGCTCCTGAGGACGAATATATTTAAAATCATTATTAACATTACCACGTAGCACGACATAACCCAGCAATTTTGGCAAAAACAAGCCTTCAAAAATAGGATCCATTAATACTTGTTCCAATGCAATCAACTGCAAAGGAGAATTAAAGGCTACGTCTTGATATATTTCAGCTATAGAGGGTTCGAAATTATTTTTAAGTTCATTATAATCTTCCTCTTCTTCCGAGTTCAAATAACTTGCTAAAGCTGGAGAATCTTGAATTCCAACAGCTAACTCCTCCAGTTTCGTAAGATATTCTGCGTTTAATTCGTACATGGTAATCATTTTAAATGGAAACCTGATAATGCATTTTTCAGCATTATCAGGTCAAAAAAAATATAATATTCCTAAAAGAAAAATTTATTCCGCTGCAGGTATTTCTTCACTGCTTTCTTCAGCAGGCGCTTCCTCAACAACTACTTTTTTAGAAACTTTCGGTGCAGCAATACCGGATACCATAGCATGGAAATCACTGATTTCTTTTTTGGTTTGGCTTACTCTTTCTGCAATTATTGCTTCTTTTTGGTCAACCCAGACATTGTGTTTTTCCTCTGCTTGCTCAATCGTAAGCGCTCCTTTCTTAACACCTCTCAAAAGATGCTTTTTATAAAGCACTCCTTTAAAACGTAAGATGGCATTTACAGTATCTGTAGGTTGAGCCCCATTATTTAACCATTCCAATGCTTTATCGCGATCGAGGTCAATGGTAGCAGGCTTTGTCATTGGATTGTAACTTCCAATTCTTTCAATAAAACGTCCGTCGCGAGGAGAACGAGAATCTGCAATTACAATGTGGTAAAAAGGAGATTTTTTTCTCCCCATACGCTGAAGTCTGATTTTTACGGCCACTTGTCAAAATTTATGTGGTGAATGCCAGCCAGCCTTACGCTCCTTAGGAACCAGGTAGGTTTTAACAACGCAAAATTAGTGTTTTTTACTGAATTTCCAACTTCTTAATAGAAAATAAAATAAGTAACTTAAAATTCACACCTAAGCCTCAGGTTTATTCTTCTGCTGGTAAGATAATTTGGAATGGCATATTGTTGTAAAAATACCGTTTTTATCCAGGTGTTACCCGCCTGATTCTGGACTTGAAGCAGATTATAAACTTCCAGGCTAAGCCAGGTTTTTTTACTAAATCTGAGCCAGTGATCAGGCTTCGTCAATGATTTTTTCAATCTGTCGTATAGGAGAAATGAAAATCCAATATCCACCCTATGATAAGGATTTAAGCGATAAGTATTTCTATAGACGGTATTACTTCCTTGTAAACCATAAGGTAACCCTGTACCTAAGGTGAAATTTAAATGAACTCTAAAATTATCGTTTTTAGGCAGGTAATCCTGGAAAAATAAAGCTAAAGTAACCAACTGATCGGAAGGTCTTGGTACATCCTTTACAACAGTAGCGTCTGGTTTTCCTATTTCCCTTTCTAAATGCTCTACGCCATTAAGCCGCTCCCTGGCCCTTAAAAAGGAAAGATTTATCCAGGATTCAGCTCCACTAACAAACTCGCCATTTAATCTTACATCTAATCCTGTCACATATCCAGACGCATTATTTACGCCTGCATATCGAATCCTTACATTCTCCACCTCATAAGAAACGAGGTCCCATAAATTTTTGTAATATCCCTCTGCAATTAATTTAAATTTTGTTGGATTATCCTTGCCGAGATAAAAATCGTAGGTAAAACCAGCAAGATAATGAAACGATTTCTGAGCCAAAACATCCAGGTTCATCCTTCCATCAGGTCTTCTCATTTCCCTGTAAAAAGGAGGCTGCATATAGTATCCGAAGGCAAGTTTCCAGGAAATATCACTTTTTATGCCTAAGGGTTTATAAAGTAATTGTACCCGTGGGGAAAACAAAAATTCTTTATTTACAGTCCAATAATTGGTCCTCAGACCCATCGACAGTCTAATTTCTCTTTTTCCTGCTTTTCTATAAGTGTAGGTATCTTGAAAATAGGCGCTTAATCTGGAAGAATTCAATTCATTTTCCGTTTTCAAAACCTGCGAAAGTTGAAAAACATTTGGGCTATAAGGTAATGAATATCCAGCGGAATCAATTCTCTCCCATTCATTAATCCTATCATTAATGGATTCAAGCTGATATTTTAAACTCCATTGAAGAAAATGATTTTTCGCCCCTTCATCTGCCAGTTGAATTTCCAAACCACCTTTATATTCAATATTTCCAACCCTGGTTTGCAATAAATTACGAACATATTGATGTTGAGTACCAGAACCTAATTCTTCTAAAACCTCACCAAACCGGGAACTTCCCAAATCAGAATCGATCTGCCTTAAACTATAACTTCCTAAAATGTCAAAAGATTCTTTCTCATAAGAACCAAATCCTGACATTAGAAGCTTCATGAAAAGTGGATTTTTCCTGTTCTCCGGCAACCAGGTTAAGGAAAGTCCACCCATACCTGTAGCAAAATTATCTTTCTCCTCCCCTTCAAAAACACTGTACAACTGTAGGGCATAATTGATTAATCCAAAGGCCGTACTTCGCGTGGTAGGCCTAAATTCATAACTTGATCTATTATAATTTCCCAAAAAACCAACTTGTAATGATTTTGAAATATCATAGGTTAAATAAACCTGAAAGTCAGTAAAATTTGGAATATATTCTCCTTTAACATCCAGAGAGCCAAGCAAATACCTGTTGGTTTTATATCTTGTCCCTATCAAATACCGCCATTTTTTGAAGTCACTTTTACCCGCTGGCAAACTACCTTCCAAATGAGCTGTGGCACCGAGCAAACTTCCCGAGAAAGATCCAGCGAAAGATTCCGGTCTTTTATATTTAATATCTAAAACCGAAGATTGTTTGTCACCATATCTCGCTTCGAACCCACCAGATGAAAAAGATAAATCTCTAATCAAGTCAATATTAGGAAAACTAAGACCCTCTTGTTGACCTGCCCGGATAAGTTGGGGTCTATAAATCTCAAAATCATTTACATAAACCAGATTTTCATCATAATTTCCTCCTCTGACATTATATTGAGAACTTAATTCTCCACCTGTTCCACTGCTTGCACCCAGGGCCAAATGTGGTAGCAAACTCTCTAAATTACCTGATGTACTGGGTAGTAAGCGGAGTTGCTCTACCCCTTCTCTAACCATTCCTGCCTCTTGAATACGGGAACTCCGTATTTCAATTTCTAAATCGGATTCAGCAGGTGCCAGAAGAATATCGAATTGACGGCTACTCCCATTTGGCATTGCTTCCGCATTAACAACACTTTCTTTATAACCTATCCGAGTAAAAACAAGTACAAAGGGTTTTTGCGCCTGAACTTCCAGATTATATCTGCCAGTCGCATCTGTTTCTACTGCATTGGAGGTTCCTTTAACATAAACGGTTACAAATTCAACAGGTAAATCGGTCATACCGTCTATAACAATACCTGAAATTTTTGCACTAATCGACGATTGAGCCACAGTATCAACGACCGTCAATATAAAAACTGAAAGAGTTAAAAAAAATATTTTATACATCCTTGTATAAGCCTTAATATTGCCCATTTTTTATGTTTTCCGCTATTTCATAAAACTTATTTACGCTGCCTTCTCTATCCGCAGCTTTAAAAACAGAGGTGCCTGCAACCAGGTTGTCAGCCCCCGCTTTAATTAAAGCACTTGCATTATCCAAATCAACGCCACCATCTATTTGTATTAAAACATCAGGAAAGGATATATCCAGTAAATTTCTTAATTCCCTAACTCTGTTGATCGTTTGGGGAATAAATTTTTGTCCCCCAAAACCTGGATTTACGGACATAATCAAAATCATTTCAACGTATGGAAAAATGTCTTTCAGTAAAGAAACAGCCGTATGTGGGTTAACGGCAACGGCTGGAGACATACCTAACTCTTTAATTTGTTGTAATGTTCTCACTAAATGTGGGCAAGCTTCATAATGAACTGTTATTTTGTCAGCACCTGCATCCTGGAACATTTTTAAATAGGCGTCTGGATTTGAAATCATTAAATGAACATCAAAAATCTTGGTTGTTAGAGGTCTTAAGGAAGAAATAACAGGTAATCCAAAACTTATATTGGGAACAAAATGACCGTCCATGATGTCGAGATGCAACCAATCTGCCTGAGAATGATTAAAAAAAGAAATTTCATCGTGTAGAAGGCTAAAATCTGCTGCAAGTAAGGATGGAGATAAACAAAATGGCCTCATTTTTATAATTTAATTAGCGCAAAAGTATAAAATATACAGTGAAAATTTGGGCTAAATCCCTTTATATTCAACTTTTAGTCCCTTAATCTGTAATCATCAAGCAATCGTTTATACCTTTCAATGGTTTATAACTTAACATCTTTTGAATAAAAAGCATTATTTTTACATTAATATTTCATCGTAAAGTTAACTCAAATGTCAGTGGAACTGTCAGGTAAATTAAAATTAAATTGTCTTCCTTATGCTGGATTAAGTCTTAACCAGTTGTACGACATCATGAAATTACGGCAAAAGGTATTCGTTGTAGAACAAAACTGCCCCTATTTAGATGCAGATGACCTGGATAAAGATGCCTGGCATCTTTTGTTTTATGGTTGGGACGAACAATTAGTGGCCTATTCCAGGTTAATACCAAAAGGCATTGCTTTTCCTGAATATGCCTCTATTGGAAGAATTGTTGTTCATCCAGATTTTCGAAAAAAAAATATTGGAAAGCAATTAGTTAACAAATCGATTGATGAGATGGAGGTGAAATATGGAAATATTGAGATTAAAATATCGGCTCAGTCTTATTTAATACGATTCTATGAATCACTTGGTTTTTATAAATCTGGGGAAGAGTATTTAGAAGATGGTATTCCGCATACGCCAATGATTAAACCTAAGAAACTTATTTGAAATTTTAATTTATTTATATACCATTTTGAAAAATAAGCATAAATAGGAAACTCATCCCCTTCAAAATACTGCAATTTCGGTTGAAGGGTAACAGTGTTTCCTGACAAACTGTCTGAAAATGAATTTTATATAAAATATTGGTGCAAATTCAATTTGACTTTTTACCATTCCCTGGCAGAAAGGTACTATCATTTATTCCGAATCTTTAATTTAAAATAAAAAGCCCCCGTATTGAACGGAGGCTTTAAAATGAAATGTTTAATTTCCTTGCATCACCTTTTCCTGGTGATTTATTGATTCTTGATGTATCGCTTTCAGCGTGGTTTCGATAAACTCTTCACTCAAACCTTTTTTAGTACCTAAGCTTAGTCCTTTTTCTAATATTTCATTCCATCTGTTTGTCTGGAGAATGGCAATATTATTGTCCTTCTTAAATTTACCAATACCTTCGGCCAGTTTCATTCTTCGCGCATATAAATTCATTAACTCGTCATCAATTTCATCAATTTCATGGCGCAAATGATCAATATTATTATGGAATTCCTGATTATCTGTGGTAGCTAACCTAAATTTAAGTTTATTGTATAATTCAGCTCCGTAAACCTCTGGGGTAATTTGCTGAGCGGCATCACTCCAAGCCTCATCGGGACGAGGGTGAACCTCTGTCATTAAGCCATCAAAATTTAAATCAAAACCTTTCTGAGCAACTGCCAGCAAGGTATCTCTTCTGCCACAAATGTGACTATTATCAACAATAATTTCTAAATCTGGAAATAACCTTTTCAACTCGATGGCAATTTGCCAGCGGGGAATATTTCTATAATTTGATTCCCCGTGATGAGAGAAGCCTCTTTGAATGGCAGCAATGCGTCTGATACCAGCATTATAAACCCTTTCAATGGCACCAATCCACAATTTCAAATCAGGATTTACCGGATTTTTAATCATCACAGGAATATCAACTCCCTTTAGTGCATCGGCAACTTCCTGAACTGAGAATGGATTTACAGTGGTACGGGCACCTATCCAAAGTACATCAACACCAGCTTTCAGGGCTTCAAAAACGTGTTGAGTATTGGCAACTTCAGTGGTAACTGGCAATCCTGTTTCCGCTTTCACTTTTTTAAGCCAGGGCAGACCAATAGAACCAACACCTTCAAATTCTCCGGGGCGGGTTCTTGGTTTCCAGATACCAGCTCTAAAAAGATCCACTTTACCGAGTGCTGCTAAACCGCGAGCCGCTTGAAGAACTTGTTCTTCTGATTCCGCACTACAAGGTCCGGCAATAATAATTGGACGTTTTTCCGTACGAGCCAAAACGGGGCTAAATGTCATTTCCATGAATATTCTTTTAAGTTAATCAGGAAATAATGCGTTTTATGGCATTTGCTTCCTCAATGAGTGTATGAAAAGTATCAAAATCGTTTTTTATAAGTAAACTTCGAAATTGCGAAAGTTGATTTATATGTTCATCCAAAACATCAAGCACATTGTCTCTGTTTTGTCTGAAAATAGGAATCCAGGTATCGGGTGATGATTTTGCCAGACGAACTGTACTGCTAAAACCTGATCCAGCCAGTTCAAAAATTCTGTTTTCATCTTTTTCTTTAGCTAACACCGTTAATGCCAATGCAAAAGAACTAATATGTGAAATATGAGATACATAAGCGGTGTGAACATCATGAGATTTTGAATCAAGCACTAATATTTTCATATTTAAAGCTGCAAATAACTGACTCACAGTCTCAAGTGCATCTGGTGCACTTAGTTCTATATCACATAAAACGGTAAATTTTCCTTCGAAGAGATTGGGTATAGCAGCTTCCGGGCCAGAGAATTCCGTACCCGCCATTGGATGGGCTGCAACAAAACGACTTCTTTTAGGATGCAAACGAACAGCTTCAGCTAATTGCATTTTAGTAGAACCCACATCAAATATTATCTGATGCTCGGAAATACCTGATAATAAATCGGGAATAATTTTAACCATGCTGTCCATTGGCGTCGAAACAATAAAAACATCAGCAATTTTAATAGCTTCGTCCAATACAAATATCTCATCAACTAAACCAAGCTTCAACGCTTTTGAAGCATGTTCCTGCTGGCTGTCGATACCTAAGATTCGAGTAATCCCTGCTTTATTTCTCAAGGAAATACCGAGTGAACCACCTATTAATCCTAATCCAATAATGGCTACAATCATGACTAAACTTTTAGTTTAGAAGAATTTATTCTGTCAATGGCCTCCTTAAAATCATTAACGGGACTGCACAAGGATATTCTAAGATAAGGTGAGCCCCCTTCTCCAAAAATGCCTCCAGGCGTAATGAACAAATTAGTTTCGTACAATAAACGATCTGCTAATTGATAAGCATTCTCGTAATTTGATGGTGTTTTTGCCCATAAAAACATGCCCACCTGATTTTTCGAATAGGAGCAGCCCAATAAATCCATTACCTTTTCTGCTACTATTTTTCTTTCTTTATAAACCTTATTCATCTTTTCATACCAGGATTCTGGCAATTGAAGCGCAGTAATTGCAGCCTTTTGAATACCGTAAAACATGCCGGAATCCATATTACTTTTAAAAGTTAATATTTCTGCTAAATAATCTGCCCGACCGGCTAACATCCCAATTCTCCAGCCTGCCAGATTATGTGCTTTACTTAATGAATTCAATTCCAGTGCAACATCCATAGCACCAGGAATGGAAAGTAGACTATGCTTTTCAGGATTTAATACAAAGGTGTAAGGATTATCATTTACAAGTAATATTTGATATTGTCTGGCAAATTGAATTAAGGCCGTAAAATATCCTGTATCAGCAGGAGCACCTGTAGGCATATTGGGATAATTAAGCCACATTAATTTGACTTTTGATAAATCGGTTTTGGCTAACTTATCTAAATCTGCCTGCCAATTTCTGGATTCTTCCAGATTATAATTCCGAATTGTTGCACCTGTTAGCTTTGCAACAGCTGAATAAGCTGGATAGCCAGGATCGGGTACAAGCACTTCATCACCATTCTCCAGATAGGTCATTGAAATATGCATGATACCTTCTTTTGAACCAATGAGCGGTAATATTTCCGAGTTTGGATTTAAATCAACATGAAAATAAGCTTTATACCACTGCGCAAATGCGCTTCGTAATTCTGGCAAACCTAAGTAAGACTGGTAACCATGAACATCCTTTTTGGAACTTTCAGTTATCAGTGTTTGGATCACCTCTTCATCGGGTGCCTGATCAGGACTTCCAATACCCAAGTTTATTACCTTTTTACCTTCGGCACGTAAAAGCGCAATTTCCTTCAATTTTCGGGAGAAATAGTATTCCTCCACATGACCCATTCTCGAGGCCGGTAAAATAATTGGTTCCCTTTTCATTCTTCAAAGTGTTTCCCTTGATTATAAATACCCAAAATGTGCAGATCGTTAGCCAAAGGTTTTATGGCATCAATCGCTGACTGTAGAGGAACAAAGCCTTCTGAAATAAAGTCAAGATAAAACTGGTATTCCCAGGGTTTTCCTAAAATGGGTGTGGACTGTATCTTTGAAACATTGATATTATAGGCAGCTAAAACGGCTAAAACTTTGTACAAACTCCCTACCGTATGATCCACTGAAAAAGTGATTGAAACCTTATTTGCCTGTTCATTAATGGTCGCATTCTTCTTAGGTTGTAGCACCCAAAATCTGGTATGATTAGCCTTATTTGTTTCTATACCAGGGGCTAGGATATCTAAATCATACATTTTAGCTGCCAGACTACTGGCTATTGCTCCAATACCTTTTTTTTGTTTCTCCATGATATATTTGGCAGATAGCGCGGTATCCTCACTTTCTACTAAACTAATATCAGGATAGTTTCTGAAAAATTCTCTGCATTGTTCAATGGCAATTGGATGAGAATGTACTTCTTTTAAGTCCTTAATCGATTGGCCTGGTAAAGCCATTAAATTCTGTATGATCCTCAAATAAACTTCTCCTACAATAAAAAGCTCGGAATCGTGAACTCTTTTATAATTGGGAATGAGCGTGCCGGCTATAGAATTTTCAATGGCCATTAAAGCAACATCTACTTTTTCATCTTTTTGTGTTTTTTCTACCAATTCATCAAAAGTGATAGCTGGAATAATTTCAATATCCTGACCATCAAAACAATGTCTCGCTGCAATATCATGAAATGCACCCGGGACACCTTGTATAGCAATACCAAGAGATTGGGTGTTCATTAATTTTTTTTCCAGTAATGTTTGAGCGATCATACTTGATTTTTAACCAAAAAAAAAGTCCCGCTGGCGGGACTCTATTTTGCAGAATTAATTTTGTAGCAATAATAGCGTCCCTTTACGATAAACCGTAAAAATAAAAGCCGCTAAAATAAAATGCTCCTGAATAATTCATTTTAATTTGTTTGTTTTGTAAAATTAGAAACTTTCGATAATATTCCAATAAAAGTAGCTAAAAATAATTAAGAATTTAACATTTTGGCTATATTATTGCACAAATATCAATTGTTAACCCTTTCTATTATCTATTTATGAGCAGAATACCGTGGATTATTTTCCTTGTTTTTTATGTAGTTACCTTAAATGGTCAATTACCAGCCAGTCAAATTTATCAATTAGCAATAATAAAAGACGCTCAACAAAATAAAAGATTGCAACATTTGACCTTACTGACGTCAAAAAACCCAAATGGTTACAATAATCACCCTCATTTATCAGGAGATAGCCTCTTATTTTATAGTAGTGCTCCTGAAGGTACTTTAAATCCAGATATTTATAAATTGAATCTGGTAAATGGTAAACTAATTCCATTTACCAAAACCCCAGAGGGTGAATACTCCGCAATTACAGGGTCTAACAAAAAGGATATCTATGTATTAAGAATGGAATTTTGGCCTGACGATACGCTGCAGCGAATATGGACATTACCTTTAAATGGACAAAATCAGGGTAAACCATTATTTGTAAACCAAACAAATATAGGTTACTTCCGATGGGTTTCTGATCATGGAATGATCACCTTTGAATTGGGAAATCCTCAAACATTATGGTATCGCAAAATAGATGGAACCGTATCCACAATGATCACCCAATTACCTGGCAGATGTTTTCGGGTTACTGAAACAGGCGCATTGTATTATCTTCAAAAGGCCAAACCAGGCGAGCCATCTTTTATTTATAAAACAAAAGCCATTTATACATCCGAAAGTCCCAAAATTCCAATCATCATGCCATTGAACCAGCAGGAAGATTTTACTGTATTTAAAGACGGTACTTTAATTATGGCAGATGGAGCAAAGATTTATCAGTTTCACCCTGACAAAAATGCAAACTGGGAACTTTTGGCAGATTTGTCAAAATACTCCTTAAAGAAAATATCCAGAATGGAAATAAATGAACTTGAAAATAAACTGGTCCTCGTTGCGCAATAATATAAAATCATGCTAAACAAAAATACCCTTCAACTCTTTTTGATAATTTCCCTTTTTGTTCAATTTAAACTCCATTCGCAAACTAAAAAGGAAATTGCAGACTATAGAAAAACACATATAGAGGAATTATTGGCGGATGTCAGAAAACCTATTTCACCTGATGAAAAAGCGTTGATAAGCTATTTCCCCTACAAGAAATCATGGCAGGTCGAAGCAATATACATTCCTTTAGAAAAAGAACCCGTTTTTCAAATGCCAACCTACAGTGGCATTACCCGCGATTACAGGAAATTTGCAACGGCAACTTTTTTTTATGGGAAGAAAAAAATAACCCTGGTTCTGTATCAAAACATGACTTTAATCAGACAACCTCAATACAAAGATTATTTATTCCTTCCATTTAAAGATGAAACAAACGGCATGGAAAGTTACGGTGGAGGCAGATATATGGATGTAAGGATGAGTGCGGTAAAGGATGGAAAAATCACCTTGAATTTTAATAAAGCCTATAATCCTTATTGCGCCTATAATGAAGGATTCAATTGTCCTATTCCGCCTTCTGAAAACCATCTAAACCTTTCAATTAGAGCCGGAGAACGGAATTTTGCGGCAAAAAGAGAAAAACATTAAGGCTAAACTGTCTTTTTGTTCGTAAAATCTGCCAAAAAGTGGTTTTAACCTGAAAATTTGGCAGATATTGAAGATTGGCACATAATGTGATGAAAGATAAAATAAATATTTTTTAACCACCTAATAAAATAAAGAGATATGAGGCCAATCAACGATCGTGTTGTAGTAAAGCCTGCTCCTGCGGAAGAAAAGACAAAGGGAGGAATTATTATCCCTGATACCGCTAAAGAAAAACCTCAAAGGGGTGAAGTAATAGCAGTAGGTCCAGGAAAAGACGGCAATCTAATGACAGTTCAAGTAGGCGATACCGTTTTATATGGTAAATACGCCGGTCAAGAATTGAATTCCGAAGGACATGATTATTTAATCATGCGCGAAGATGACATTTTGGTCATTCTGTAATTATTTTCATTTCAAAACTTAAAGAGAAATCGAAAGATGGCTAAAGAAATCAGTTTTAATAGAGATGCCAGGGAAAAGTTACGCGCTGGTGTCGATGCAATGGCAAATGCAGTTAAAGTAACCTTAGGACCAAAAGGTCGTAATGTTGTTATTCAGAAAAGTTTCGGTGCTCCTCAAATTACAAAAGATGGAGTTACTGTTGCCAAAGAAATAGAATTAGAGGATCCGATTGAAAATATGGGAGCTCAAATGGTTAAAGAGGTTGCTTCTAAAACTGCTGATATTGCAGGTGATGGAACGACAACGGCAACCGCTTTAGCTCAGGCTATCATAAATGCGGGTCTTAAAAACGTTACTGCAGGTGCAAATCCAATGGATTTAAAACGTGGTATCGATAAGGCTGTTAAAGAAGTTATTGTTTTCTTGAAATCTCAGTCTGAAAATATTGGTTCCGATTTCAATCGTATCAAGCAGGTTGCTGGAATTTCAGCAAATAATGACGAGGCTATTGGAGAATTAATCGCTGAAGCGATGAAACGTGTATCTAAAGATGGCGTTATCACCGTTGAAGAATCAAAAGGTACTGAAACTTATATGGAAGAAGTTTTAGGTATGCAGTTCGACAGAGGATATCTTTCTCCTTATTTCGTTACTGATACAGAAAACATGGTGAGCGAATATGACAATGCCTTTATCCTTATCTACGATAAGAAAATTTCTAATATGGCGGATATTATCCCGATTTTAGAAAAAGTTGTCGGTATGGGAAGACCGTTGTTAATTATTGCGGAAGATATTGAAAGTCAAGCTTTAGGCGTTTTAGTAGTGAATCGCCTGCGTGCCAGCTTAAAAGTAGTTGCTGTAAAAGCTCCTGGTTTTGGCGACCGTCGTAAAGCAATGCTTGAAGATATTGCAATCCTGACTGGAGGCACGGTTATTTCTGAAGAACAGGGATACAAACTGGAAAATACTACCTTGGAACACCTTGGAAGTGCTGAGAAAATTTCTATCGATAAAGATAATACAACTATCGTTAATGGTGGTGGAGAAGAATCTCAAATTAAAGCTCGTATTCAACAGTTAAAGCAACAAATTGAAGCTTCAACAAGTGATTATGATCGCGAGAAACTTCAAGAGCGTCTGGCTAAATTAGCTGGTGGTGTGGCTGTTCTTTATGTTGGCGCGCCAACAGAAGTAGAAATGAAAGAGAAAAAAGATCGTGTTGATGACGCATTAAGTGCTACTCGTGCAGCGGTTGAAGAAGGTATCGTAGCAGGTGGTGGCGTGGCTTTAGTGCGCGCTATTGCTGCACTAAGAAACTTTAAAGGAATTAACGAAGATGAAAATATTGGTGTTAACATCGTTCGTAAAGCTTTAGAAGCTCCTCTTCGTACTATTGCTGAAAATGCAGGCGTTGAAGGTTCTGTTGTACTTCAAAGAGTTTTAAATTCAAAAGGTGATATGGGCTATAATGCTCGTACTGACAAATTTGAAGATTTAAAATTAGCTGGAGTTATTGACCCAACTAAAGTTACCCGTATTGCTTTGGAAAATGCTTCTTCTATCGCAGGTATGGTTTTAACTACAGAATGTGTTATTAGCGAGAAACCAGCAAAAGATTCATCAGGTCCTTCAATGCCTCATGGAGGTGGAATGCCAGGTATGATGTAATCATTCTTTTAAAAATATATTTAAAGCCATCATTGACTCTTTGCCAATGATGGCTTTTTTAATGGTAGGAACTTAAAATTGCCATTATAAATCCAGACAAAATAATGATCCACTTAAAATGATCTTTCGGTTCATCCATTTTTTTATGTCTGCTTTCCAATAATATACTGGCGGAAATATGTAAAAAAGAACCGGCAACCATAGCCATTAATATCGTAATGATAGACGGTGATAAATTAATTAAGGATACTATCCATGCGGAAAATGGAGCCATTAATGAAAATGAAATGATAATCAATGCTGCATTTATTGATTTCGTTTTTGCCAGCATAAATAAGGTTGCTAACGCAAATCCTTCCCCAATCTTATGCATTAAGATACCATAAATAAATCCATTTTCATGTCCCCCAGTAGCCTCGTGTAAATGAGACCATGCCGTGTAACTCCCAACGGATGCGCCGTCCATCAAGGCATGAAAACTTAATCCAATGAATACCTGTAAGGCTATCTGCTTATTTAAAGTGGTGGAAGTATGAATATGTCCATGCTCACTTCCGCCTGAAATTTTTTGTATGATTAATTGAATAAAAAAACCAACAAGAATCCAAGGGCTTTTGTCAGGACTTATCCTGATGATGTCTGGAAGAAATACCAAAAGGGCAATTCCTAATAAATATGCTCCACTAAATAATAAGATCCTTGAAAAAAACAACTCTCCTTTCTTTAATAAAAAAGGTAAAATAGCACCCACCCATACGACCAATACCAACCCCACATAAACTAACCATGATTGATCCATTTTTATCCTTTTTGTTCTGTCTCTTTATTTAAGGTGCGAAGATACATTTTTGCAACTATGTTGCCAAAACAAAGTCCGATTATTCCTCCAATAAAGACATCTAAGGGATAATGTACCCCAACATAAACCTGGGCAAAGGCAATTAGAAATGCCCATACAAACCATATAAAACGCCAGTTAGCAGGTATAAAATGAGCGGTCAAATAAAAAAAAACTGCCAATGCAAAATGATTTACAGCATGACTCGACGGAAAGGAAAAACCACTGCCACAGGGAATCAAAGGTTCAAAAAGAGCGTTTATCTGGACATCGTTACATGGTCTGATTCTATGAAAAATAGCTTTTAAAATTCTGCTGTTTAACAAATCAGTTGTTGAAATAAGCACAATTAAAAAAAATAGGTATTTTAAAAACACACGCCTGCCCCAATGAAAACTATAGTAAAGTATGATCAAATAAAGTGGAATCCAGATAAGTTTATGCCTAATCAAGGGCATAAGCATATCCAGTATGGGATGACGTAAATATTCCTGAACAAATAAAAACAAAAATTTATCAATAGCAAGATATTTCTCCAAAGCCTTTTTTACACAAAGATAAGAGATGCTTGCTATTTTGTATATTTGCTGCAAAATCAAAAAAGGTGACTTTAATAAAATCTATTTCCGGAACAAGAGGTACTATTGGAGGGGCATCAGGAAAAAATCTGACAGCCATTGACATCGTTTCAATGACAGCTGCCTACGCCCAATGGTTAAAAGAGAAAAGCCAGGTTAGAAAAATCATCATTGGACGGGATGCCCGAATTTCAGGCTCCATGCTGGCTGGCTTAGTAAATAACACGCTTATTTCTATGGGTTTTAACGTAGTTGATCTTGGACTATCAACAACGCCAACTGTTGAAATGTGGGTGACCAAAGAAAAGGCCGCAGGGGGTATAGTTCTAACAGCAAGTCATAATCCCCGCGAATGGAATGCGTTGAAGTTTTTAAATGATAAAGGGGAATTTATATCCGCTGAAGAAGGGCAGAAATTAATGGAAATTGCCGAGCATCCTGAAAAAATTGAATATGCTAATATAGATGAATTAGGAAAAATAACCCAACAGAGTGAATCTCATTTTGACTATCATCTGACGGCTATTTTAAATCATCCTTTGGTACATGTAGAAGCTATAAGAGAAAAAAAATATCATGTAGTTATCGACCCCGTAAATTCTACAGGTGCTTTGTACGTACCTCTTTTATTAAATGCCCTCGGTTGCACTTTTACCTTGGTACATGGCGAAGTGCATGGTGATTTCGCCCATAATCCAGAGCCGCTGCCGGAACATCTCATCGATTTATGCCATGCAGTTAAAAAAGAAAAAGCAGCATTAGGTGTAGCCGTTGATCCCGATGTTGACCGACTGGCAATGGTTGATGAAAATGGTCATTTATTTGGAGAAGAGTATACTTTAGTTGCCGTTGCAGATTACGTTTTATCCCTTAAAAAAGGAAATACCGTTTCTAATCTTTCTTCTACGAGGGCTTTAAGAGATATTACCCTGGCAGCTGGCGGACAGTATACAGCCAGTGCGGTAGGTGAGGTCAATGTGGTACAAGCCATGAAAAAAGACCATGCAGTCATAGGAGGTGAAGGTAATGGAGGAGTTATTATACCTGATTTGCATTACGGCAGAGATGCATTTATTGGCATTGCTCTTTTTTTATCCCTGATGGCCTTCACTAATAAAACGGTATCTGAGATAAAAAAACGCTATCCCGCTTACCATATTATAAAAGATAAAATAGTCATTCCCGATGGTATTAATTTAACAGCCAATTTAGACCAATTAGCAAAGAAATACACGGATGCATCCATTTCCAGGATTGATGGATTAAAAATTGATTTCGAAGATTCTTGGGTACATTTACGCTCCAGCAATACTGAACCTATCATAAGAATTTATGCAGAAGCAAAAGAAATTGAAATAGCAACAGCCTTAGCTGAAAAAATTAAAGGTGATTTTTTAAATCAATTAACCAAATGAGTTTACAAGACTATTTTGAACCCTTCAGAAACCAAATTTTAGGAAATAATCATCATTTTCAAGGGCCCTTTGGTGAAAAAAAAATAATTTATGCCGATTGGACGGCGAGTGGCAGGTTATATGAACCTATGGAAATGAGACTGTTACACGATATTGCCCCTTATATTGGAAATACCCATACGGAAACAACTTATACGGGTAATGCAATGACTACAGCATATAAAAAAGCCAGAAATATTATTAAAAAGCATGTTGGAGCTCATGAAAAAGATATTCTCATCGCCTCCCATTCTGGAATGACCGGCGTAGTGAGTAAATTTCAACGAATATTGGGCCTGAAAATTCATGAAAAATTTAAGTCCAGCCTAATTTTTGAAGATGTAGCAAATAGACCAGTAGTTTTTGTGACCCACATGGAACATCATTCAAATCAGACCAGTTGGTTAGAAACTATTGCAGAAGTCGTTGTTATTCCTCCTGATGAAGAAGGATTAGTCGCGCCTGAAAATCTAATCCGTTTATTAGAAATCTATAAAAACAGAAAACTAAAAATTGCCGCTGTTACCTCCTGTTCAAATGTTACTGGGATAAGAACGCCATACTATGAATTAGCTGAAATCATGCACGATCATGGAGGTCTTATTTTTGTAGATTTTGCTTGTTCTGCACCTTATATTGATATAAATATGCACCCCGAAAATGCTAAACAGCAGCTGGATGCTATTTATTTTTCTCCACATAAATTTTTAGGAGGCCCTGGTTCTTCAGGAATTTTAGTTTTTCATCCTTCTTTATATAAAAATGAAATACCCGATGATCCAGGTGGAGGAACCGTGAATTGGACAAATCCATGGGGGGAACATAAGTATATTGAGGAAATAGAAGCCCGGGAAGATGGTGGAACCCCTCCATTTCTGCAAACTATACGAGCTGCTATGGCAATTCAACTCAAAGAGCTAATGGGCGTTGATAAGATTTTGGCACGTGAGGAAGAATTATTAAACCTTATTTTGCCACGGTTAGAAAAAATTCCAGGATTACATATACTGGCTGGTCAACACAAACACAGATTAGGTGTCATTTCTTTTTATGTTGAAAACCTTCATTACAATCTGGGCGTTCGATTATTAAATGACCGTTTTGGTATCCAAACAAGAGGAGGTTGTTCCTGTGCGGGTACTTACGGACATTATTTATTGCATGTTGAAAATGACTATTCGAAAAATATTACCGATAAAATTAATCGGGGCGACTTAACTGAAAAACCAGGCTGGATAAGAATGAGTATTCATCCAACACAAACAGATGAAGAAATAAATTTTATTTTAGATTCCATTGAAGCCGTCGTTTTAAACAAAGAGGAATGGTCTAAAGATTACGAGTATCATCCTAAAACAAATGAATTCATTCACAGGTATTTTAGGCCAAATGAAATGGAAGATCCAATTATTCATTGTTTAGAAAGCGCTTATTTATGAATCAAAGAATTTATCTGGATCATGCTGCCACTACCCCACTCGCTCCCGAAGTTATTGGCATAATGCATGAAAATATGCTCCATCATTATGGAAATCCTTCCTCCATCCATGCTGAAGGAAGGCAAGCACGTGCCCACATTGAAAAGGCCAGAAAAGCAATTGCCAATCATTTTAAATGTTCTATTGGGGAAATATTTTTCACCTCCGGTGCTACAGAATCTAATAATATGATTATTCAAGGTGCTGTCTATGGCCTGGAGGTAAAAACAATTATTACGGCACCTACGGAACATCATGCGGTTTTACATACCATTGAAATTTTACAAAAACAACATAACATAAATGTCATTTTTTTACCTCTTGATAAAGAAGGAAATCCTTCTTTAATTTCACTGGAAGAGCATTTATCTAATGCTGATCATAAAAAAATGCTCGTTTCTCTGATGCATAGCAATAATGAAACGGGTACCCTTCTGGATTGGGAAAAAGTCGGTTCCCTTTGTCAGGAATATGGCGCTCTTTTTCACAGTGATACGGTACAATCTATAGGTTTTTATGACATAGATTTACAATCTGTACCTGTGCATTTTATTACAGGCTCTGCCCATAAATTTAATGGTCCCAAAGGCATTGGTTTTGCTTATATCAAGAATGAAACTATGATTCCTCCTTTTCAACATGGAGGGGCACAAGAGAGAAATATGCGGGGTGGCACTGAAAATTTATTAGGGATTATAGGTATGTCTACCGCGCTTGATTTAGCAATGAAGGAAAAAAATGAAAGACTAGACTATATCCAAAAACTAAAATTTCAATTATATGATGGATTAAAAAGTATCATTCCTGGTATTCAAATCAATGGCCCGGGGATTGAAAAAAGTCATCCCAAAATACTGAACATTGGATTTCCAACTAATCCAACATTGATGATGCTATTATTTAATCTTGATATTGAAGGGGTGAGCATAAGTGGAGGAAGTGCCTGTTCATCGGGAACAGACACAGGATCACATGTTTTAAGAGCTATTAATCCTGAAAATCAACATATTTCAGTTCGCTTTTCTTTTTCACATCTTAATACAACGGAAGAAATGGAAAGGGTCATTGAAATTATCTCAAATCTAAACAGGCTTTAAATTATCAATGAAAAATATACCTGGCCGAGTACTTATGCTGGATCATGCCGATCCATTATTATCTCATTTTTTAACACAAAACGGATTTATTGTTACCATAGATACAACATCAACTTTCGAATCGTTACGATTATCTCTCCCGAATTTTCAAGGCGTTATTCTAAGAAGTCGCTGGACGCTGGACGCCGCATTTTTTGAAGCTGCAAATAATTTGTTATTTATCGGTAGACTAGGTGTGGGTATTGAACATATTGACGAAGATTGTGCTATAAAAAATGGAGTTCAAATATTGACTACGCCCGAAGCGAGCAAAGATACCGTGGCAGAACATACGCTGGGCTTAATCTTGATGTTAATGAATAAGCTGGGAAAAGCTGATAGAGAAATTCGTCAGAATATATGGGAAAGAAAGGCAAATTATGGCATAGAGCTAAAAGGGAAGAAAGTAGGTATTTTAGGTTTTGGAAATATGGGCAGAGCCGTTGCCCAAAGGTTATCAGGCTTCGAAGTCAATATGATATGCTACGATATTTTACCTGTAATCTCCATTCCAACCTATATCAGGCAGGTTGATGAAGAGACGCTTTTCGGGGAAACCGATATTTTAACTATCCATATCCCTTTAAATGAAACCAATAAATTTTTTATTAATTACAACTATTTGAATCAATTTAAAAAGGATTTATTCATCATAAATACGGCAAGAGGTGGCGTTTTAGAAACGGACGGACTCGTCAGACATTTAAAGGAAGGCAAAGTTAAAGGTGCCGCACTGGATGTTATTGAATATGAAGAACAATCTTTTAATGCACTGGATATTGCTTCTTTACCTTCTTCTTTTCAATATTTGAAAAAAGCAGAAAACGTAGTATTAAATCCACATTTAGCTGGCTTATCTTATGAAGCCGCTACCAAACATGCCATTGTTATGGCTCAAAAAATTGCACAATTATTTAAGTTAGAGGTACATGTTTAATGAAATGAGGGAAAAGGAAGGAAATGTTGACATCGTTTACAATATTTCAGAAGTCTTACCAAGCTTATATTTACCAAATGCCTATGTTGTTAGTCGGGATAAACATGGGAATCTGGCTCATATAAAACAAAAAGCAACGCCTGAAACTGTAGTGAGTTTTAAATTTGAAATTAGCGAAACCCAACGTCGATTATTTCAAATTATAAACGAATTATTACCTGATGTTCTTGAAAAAAAATATTCCCCGCCAAAAAAGAAAGTCAAATCCTTAGAAACTTTAATGGCAGAAGAGGAAATACAACCTAGAATTCTTCAATTTGTTAACCGGAGATTGGATGAATTTCTTACCCTTTTAATTAAAAATAATTATCATTTGACCTTTTCCATTGATAGAAGGATTTTGGTTAAAGATTTTATAGTAAAACTGGACTCAACCTATTTACAACCCCATCTTTCCTTTCATCGGGATGAATTTGGCGTTTCTTATCAGTTAAAATTGTCAAATAATGGTCAAGTCTGGTGCATAAAAGACAAGGATGTTATACCTATTTCGAATACCCCAGGCTGGTTAATTGTAGATTTTGTTTTATATCGTATTTCACAAATAAATGGAAATATGGTTAAGCCATTTTTACAGAAAGATGAAATTCGAATCCCTAAAAATTCCGTTAAATCCTATTTCCAAAAATTCATCATTAAAATTGCCTCTCAACTCGATTTTGAAGCAACTGGCTTTGCCGTGCTACAATCAGGAGTATTAACCGGATGCCGATTAGACCTGGTAGATCATTTGTTAGGTGAAGGCAAAGTTCTTCAAGTCAAAATGATCTATGAACAAGCTGAATTTAGTTGGTTTGATAAAAAAGATAAAAAAGCTGGATTATCCTTTCAGGGAGATGAAGTGACTATTACCCAGGTTTCAAGAGATTTAGCAGCGGAAAAGCATTATTTAGAACTACTTGAAGCTGCTGGATTACAGGTTATTGAGGGTACAGGGGTATTTACCAATATTACCCTTGATTCGGAAGCAGATCCCTATGTCATGTTAAAATGGATAGGTGAGCATAAAATATCCTTAGAAAAACAAGGATTTATCATTGGTGAAGTTTCTGAAGCTGGAATGCCTTTGTCCCTTAGTATTCCAACCTTGTCTCTTGACACTAAACAAACGGCCGACTGGTTTGATATAGACGGCCAGGTAAAGGTGGGAAAACATATTTTTTCATTCAGATTATTAGCTCCATATATTAGAAAAAATGAAAGACTTTATCCTTTGCCCGATGGTACCGTTTTTGTGATTCCTATGGAATGGATGAACAAGTTTAAAGATATTACCCAATTTGCTAAAACTGATGACCAGTCGCTTCGTATAAATAAAAATCAATATACGTTATTACAGGAAGCTGATATTTTACTACCAGCAACGACCTTAAATAAAGACATAGAAATTAATCTGCCTCGTTTTCTGAAAGCGGAACTCCGGCCTTATCAATTTGAGGGTTATAAATGGCTGGTAGATCTTTATCATAATAATTTAGGTGCCTGTTTGGCAGATGATATGGGTCTTGGTAAAACATTGCAAACGATTGCTGTTTTATTGTATGCCAAAGAGAAGAAAATAGAGGAAGGTAAAGAGTTTGAGAAAAATAATGTAGGTCGACAATTAGATATTTTTGCAGCTAAAGACGCCGGTTTTCTTCAATCACTTCATGCACTAATTATACTTCCAGCCAGTTTAGTATTCAACTGGGAAAAAGAACTTGCCAGGTTCGCACCTAATCTTTTTGTTTATAAACATACCGGGAATAAAAGACACAAAGACATCAGATTACTCAAACGATATGATATTATTTTGACGACTTATCACACAGTTATAAGGGACACAACGCTCTTATCACAAATGACTTATGAATATATTATATTAGACGAAAGTCAACAAATTAAGAATAAAGATAGTGCCGCATTTATCAATATAAATGATCTGGAAGCGCTTCATAAAATATCTTTAAGTGGAACCCCAATTGAAAATTCCTTATCTGATTTATGGTCGCAAATGCAATTTATAAATCCAGACTTACTGGGAAATTTCAATTTTTTCAGGAAAGAATTTATTTTACCCATAGAAAGAATGGGTGATGAAGATAAAAAAGCGCGATTACGTAGTTTGGTGAGTCCCTTTTTATTGAGAAGAACAAAGGAAGAAGTAGCCAAAGATTTACCCCCATTGACCACTCAGGTTTTTTATAGTGAAATGTCGGTAGATCAAAAGAAATTATATGAAAAGGAAAAATCAGCTGCAAGAAATTATTTACTTGAAAATTTCAATGAAAATGATGCCCGATTCAGAATGGAGTTACTTCAGACCTTAACAAAATTGAGACAACTTGTAAACCACCCCGTTTTAGTGTTTGAAGATTATACTAAGGATAGCGGCAAATTTCAAGATATTTGTGCCAAATGGGAAGAAGTAAAAAAGAGTGGACATAAAGTTCTGTTTTTCAGTTCTTTCGTTAAACATTTAACTATTTTTAAAGCCTATTTTGAAGAATCAAATACGCCTTATGCCTGGTTAACAGGTTCTTTAACGGCGGAAGAAAAGAAAAAACAAATCGACCTTTTTGAAAAAAACCCGGAAGTGCAAGCCTTTTTTATCTCCATAAAAGCGGGAGGAACAGGTCTTAACCTCACTGCGGCAGATTACGTTTTTATATTAGATCCGTGGTGGAATCCATCAACAGAACAACAAGCAATAGCCAGAGCCCATCGTATTGGACAAGAAAAATCAGTGATGGCATTGAAATTCATTACCAGAGAAAGTATTGAGGAAAAAATACTGCACTTACAGGAAAAGAAAAGCCAGTTAGCAGAAGATATCCTGAGTGGTACAGGTAACCATCAACTTAATCGCAATGAACTTAATTTCTTACTGTCCTGATAAATATTTTTTGGGGTTTTAAGGCTAAAGAAAAGACTGCCAAGCCAGGAAATGATACTAATAATAAAAATCAACTCATTTCCAAAGGGAAGTAAAACGTCTAATCCGAACCAGCTTTTTGTTTGAGCTAAATAGCATAAGACAAAGGAAAAACGAATGGATTCCCAGTAAATGGCGTTTCTGTTTCTATCCATTAACTCTGTGTAGGCATAAATAGAGATAAAAGCATATAAACCATAAAAGAAGATATTTGGAATACCGATCGCTGCAATTCGTCCAAAGAAAAACATCGTATTTAACAGAATAAAAGCAAACTGAATCCAAGACCAGATAATTAATCTGGGTTCTGCAAGCGGATTAAATTTTTCATATCCATAAACATCTTCAATTTTTTCCACCTCATATTTTTGTTTAACATCGTCCGGTCTCCAACCCGTCGGTCTAAACCAAATGGTCATTTTGTCCCAAATATTTTTGGTTCTTACCGCGTCTTTAATCAAGAGGAACATGTGTTGGAAATTGATTTTCACAGGATTAAAGGTTCTTACTGGTCTGGAAACGCCATAAACAGGTGGTTCACTCTCTAATTCCTCTTGAAAAGTACCAAACATCTTATCCCAAAAGATAAAAATCTGACTAAAATTTTTATCCATATAAACTTGATTTATCGCATGATGAACCCTGTGATGAGCTGGGGTAACGATGATATTTTCGAGCCATCCCAACTTTTTAATATAACGGGTGTGGTACCAAAACTGCGCAAATAGATGAATTGGGGCTACCGTTGCAATAACGATTGATTCCACCCCAAGAAGAGCACAAGGCAACAAGAAAAATGTAAATAAATTGATGAAAGAAGAAATACTTTGACGCAGGGCACAGGCTAAATTAAATTCCTCACTGCTATGATGAATGATATGATTATTCCAAAGAATATTGATACGATGTTGAAATCGATGGGTCCAGTAACCCTGGAAATCGAGAACTATAAAGGTGATGATAAAGGCAAATACAGTTGATTCTACCTGAAATAAAGCTACGTTACGAACCATGTAATCATAACTGATGATTGAAACACTCAAGCCTAATATGTCTTTTATGGAATTTGTTAAGCCCGAGCTTAAACTGGAAATACTATCCATGGAAGGTGAAAATTTTTCCCCTATTCTCCACTGATAAAGATATTCCATAATGATGAGTACCAGAAAAAAGGGAATAGCAAAAAGGAGCACAAAGCCGTATGTTTCCATTTTAAATCAGATTAAAATCGATGGGTGAAAGATCATTTAAAGTCAAAAAAGTATTGGCTTGCGAGAAATGTCTGTTTCCGTTAAAAGCGCCTCTCGCCAAGGGTGAAGGGTGTGCTGCTTCTAAGATTAAATGCTTCATTGGGTCAATCAAATCTTTCTTTCTCTTCGCATAGTTTCCCCAAAGCATAAAAACCAGTGAATTCCTTTCTTTTGACAATTTTTGTATAACAACATCGGTAAAAGTTTGCCACCCGATAGCTTGGTGAGATGCCGCTATCCCATGCTCCACGGTCAAACAGGCATTGAGTAATAAAACACCTTGCTCGGCCCATTTGGTTAAATCCCCATGTTTTGGAATGGGTAGTTGCAAATCATTGGAAAGCTCCTTGAAAATATTCTGAAGGGAAGGCGGAACTCTGATACCCTGTGGAACAGAAAAACTTAAACCCATAGCTTCGTTAGGATTATGATACGGATCTTGTCCCAAAATAACCACTTTCACTTGATTAAAAGGCGTTAAACGAAAGGCTTCAAAAATTTTATTCCCCGGAGGATAAATGATTTTACCACCTAATTTTTCCTCTTTGATAAATGCAACCAACTCCTCGAAATAGGGTTTATTAAACTCTTCCGCCAATATTGCTTTCCAGCTTTCTTCTATGTTAACATTTGCCATGTATCTAAACCCTTTTAGGTAAAATTAACCTAAATGAATAATATTTACTAATGCGTTTTAAGAATTCTTTTAGATATCTGTTGTTGACCAAATTGAAGAACCACGAAATAAATTCCATTAGGTACTCCCGTATTTGGTTCCCATTTCCATTGATGGAATCCCTTTTCATGGAATGAGAACTTTTCAAATACCTTCCTTCCCAACAAATCGGTAATAACTAAACTAGTCTTTCCCTTTGTAGGAAGATAAAACTGAATATTCGCCGTTTCTGAGATTGGATTAGGAGAAATATCCATCCACAATTTATCCTCTGGCCATTTATAATCATAAATGCCCTGTTTTATATCCTGTGTCTCGTCCTCCTGAGCATCACAATTAAATTGAACCCTTATAGGAATTGGCGTGGAGAAGGAGGTAAAACAGCCTGATATTGGAAGGGTATATTGAACCCGGTATTCTAGGGTACCCAATCGGTTGGTGGGAGGACTATACGTTGACAATGTATCCTTAAGCAAATAAATGTAGGAGGTTCCCGGAATCCTATACTGCCAGACAAACCGGGGATTAGGATGAACAGGATTTGTACCAGTCACCCTCAGCTGAATGGGTTTATTTAAACAAACCAAGGTATCTGTTACGCTTACTTGTATCCTGGGCTGTTCTGAAATGGTGGCCTTTAATATATTTGAAGTTAAAGTGCCACAACCAAATACGGGATCTGTCATTCTGGCCCGGTAAGACAATCCTGATGGTAATCCTGCATTCAATTTATATCTGCTAATTTCTGAAGAAGCAAGCCAGGTCCAGTTTAAGGAATCAGGACTACTTTCCCAGGTATAATTTGTCAAATTACCACCACCCAGTTTTTTAGCATCCAGGAAGAGATTACCTCCTGTACAAACTACCGTGTCTGTTTGAGTTATGGAAAATATTGGATTTTTCCGAACCAAAACAGAAAGGGTATCTGAATAATTTGGACTGCAATTAAACCATTTTGAGCGGATCCCCACTCTAAAGAAATAAATACCTGCAGTATCAGGAATATGATTATAGAAATTTCCAATAGCCCCAGTTATCGGTCGCCAGTTAGAACTACTATCGCGTACTTCCCATTGATAATAAATGGAATCAGTGAAAGGCTGAGGCTTAAAGGTTGTATATAAAACATTGGTAGCTCCGACACAAACTTCTTTATAATTAACATTCAATTTAGCTTTTGGCGATAATAATCCTTGAACAGCCAGGTTATTTGAATAGATAAATCCACAATTTGTTCCTCCTTCAATCACCATCCTGATATAGTATAATTGAGGAGTGCTTACTGTTAAATTTTCAATAGGTTTTGTTGCCTCCAGGATGGTAAACCAATGGAGTTTATTAACACTATATTGCCAGAAATATCTCCTTCCCGATTGGGTAATCTGATTGGAAGTAACCTGGAAAAAATCTCCCACACAAATTTCAATGGTTGGAGAAGAAATAAATACGCCAGGCAAATTTACTCCTGCAATTTTTAATCCTGGTGTGATAACGGAATCACATTGATAATTGGGAAGAATAGCAATCATCCGATAAAAATTAATTCCAGGATTGACAAACGAGCGATAAACAAATTGATTTGCCTCAGGAATCGTTTCCCATTGAACACTATCAGCACTAATTTGCCAGGCATATTTTATAGTTCCACTATAAAACGGGGTAATGGGTGCTCTCAGTTCAAATGCTTCCCCGGCACAATACTGTGTTTTAATGGTTGATATTTGGGCGCGATAACGGGTAATTATTTTTACCAACGCAGGTAATGCGCTCGTTTCTGGACAATTTCCACCTTTTGCCTGCAAAGTACCTCTATAATAAATGATTCTTGCCAGAGAAGTGGGAACACGATACTGACTTTCACCGGCACCTGCAATAGAATCCCATTTTATGCCATCAGCACTGGTAAACCATCTATATTTCAATTTATCCTCATCTAAAATATTAGAACGCAAACGTAGATTCAAAATGTCGTCCTCACAATAACTATTATTGACCTGATTTAAAGCAACACTGGCAGATCCAAGTTGGGTAATAACAACAGGTCTGGAGAAAAATTCTGGACAGGAAGAACCTGTTGAACCTACTCGAACTCTAAAGGTCAAAACGCCCGGATCTGGGGCAGAAACGCTAAGCGAAGTACCCGTTTGTCCAGTTAAATTAATCCAATTACCCAGATATTCGAGTTGTTGCCATTGTAATCTTAATCCATGTGTATTACCAAGTGATTTTACCTCAATTAAAGTGGTTCCTCCGGAACAAAGTAATGTATCCCGGACTGACGTTGAAAAATCATCAAAGCCAGCAGATCTGATATAAATAGCAGGGGTCGTAACCGACGGACAGATACTGCTATCTACTTGAAGCACTGCCCTATAATATCCTGCTTTATCTCCTGTTAACTGATTAATGGCTAATTTATCCCCTACAGCATTGGCCAGATTTGACCACGTAATACCATCAACGCCATATTGCCATCTATATTTAATGGGAAATGTAATATTTGTCCCCATCGATGCAGTTAAGGTCGTGGTAACGCCAGGGCAAAGAATAGGATTGTCCCCTTGATTCGTAGTTAGCGTTGCTGCATTCGTTTGCACACCTCTGATGGTAATCGTATTGGAATAGGCCACACAAGTTGAACCCAACTTTAAAATCTGAACTCTAAAATAATAGATACCTGTAGTGGTTATATTAAAACGTTCCGTTAGGGATCCAGCTTCCGCAATGGTGTTCCAAAATTTATTATCTCTGCTAAATTGCCATCTGTACAAAACGGGGGAAGAATTATCAGAAACAATAGCGGTAACAGGCACGTAATCTCCTTTGCAAGCATATCTAACATCAGATTGAATGGTAACAGATGGAAGTTTTTCACCCGTTAATTGAATGGCATTTGAAAAGGAGATACCACAGGTACCTGCAGGATTTTGTACCCCTACCCGATAGAAAAATCCAGGATCAGTTACGGGTGCATACCACTGATAGAAAGAAGGTACATCGACAAATTCCCACTGTGTACCATTTCGACTTCTTTGCCATCTATAGGTCAATGAATCTCTATTAGCTCCGTTAATCACAGCAAAAATCCGGTGCACATTAGCAACACATTTTTCCCCTGGATCTTGCTGAAGAGTCAACGTAAAGTTTGGATTAACGGTTATTTCTAAGGTTGACGAAGAGGAATTAGTACAAATAGCATCCCCAATTTGCATCCGCAGCTGATAACTGGTTTTTCCAGTGACATTGGTAGGTGCCACATAAAAAGAGTCATTCGCACCTGCAATCTGAGTAAATGTATTTGTTCCTATCCTGCTAAACCATCTCCACGTTACGGGCAGATTAAAATTTCTATTTGAAATACCTTGTAATTTAACTTCTTCTCCTGCGCAAACGTTTAATTTATTTGCAGAGAGGACTAAACTGGGTATGCTAGTAATGGAAACCCTAACCGAAGGAGATATCGTTAATGGACAAGCCAACGTATTATTAACTAATCTTAAGCGATAATATTTATCTGAAACAGTGGATGCCTGTACCGTGTAATTTACACCAATAGCTCCCAAAACAGGTTCCCAGTTTCTGTTATCCAGACTGGATTCCCACTGATATTGAACGGGTGTGTTTCCCAGATTAGTTACCACCGATTTTATAATTAAAGGTGTTCCAATGCATGAAATACTCTGATCTGCACTGATAGTTACTGCGAGTCCACCCTGAAAGGACACAGGAATAGGTTGAGAGAAGACAATTCCACAGGAATAACCTGGTACAGTAAGTTGAGCTCTATAAAATATGATTCCTGGTTCGTTACTTTTTAAGGTAACTTCTGGTTTTTCACCGCCAGGTATCAATGTATAATTGATTCTGTCCTTACTCGAATACCACTGTATAAATGGCTGCACAGGTATATCTTTCCAACTGGCGCGCAAGGTAACGCTGTCATTCTGGCAAACCTCCGATTTTGAAGCTATTCCAGTCACCGCAAAGGTTGGTATAACCGAAATAGTTGAAACAGATGAAGTACCTGTGGAACAATTACCGCCAAGACTTCCACTCACGACTCTAAAATAAAATAAACCCGAATCAATAGCAGGAAAACGGTAATTGGTTGAATCGGCACCAGGAATATTACTCCAGTTTATTCCATTCCTGCTTTGTTGCCAAAACACTGGAATGGAGACATTGATTCCTGATAATTGAGCGGCTAATAATATAGGTTGTCCCTGACAGTAAGTACCTGATGAAGGAATAATTTTAATCTCTGGAACATTAAAAATATTAATTTCCTGTGGTATGGAATAGCTGGTATCACAGGAGATTGGATTATCCCAAACCTTTATTCTTAATAAAATAGTTCCTGATGTATCAGGCAACCATCTTAGCTTTGAGTCTGTAAAACCATTAATTAAAGTCCAGTTTACGCCATTTTTACTCCATTGCCACTGAACGCCCGTTGACCCAGTAATTCCAGTAATAGTGGCTTCCCTTATTAAAGTATCCCCTTTACACAGAAAATTATTTCCAGCTTTAATAGAAGCAGAAATGCCTGTTTTAGGAACCAGTTTCAATACATTTGAAACACTGGAATCACAACCCGAAACACTACTTTTATAAATAAATCGGAAATACTTTGTTGTATTTTGATTCCAGATTAAACTGTAATTAAATGAATTATTACCTATGGTTTTCCAGATGATGGAATCATTTGATTCCTGCCAGACGGAAGTAAATGGTGCTACTTCCAATTGTAACGTATTTGCCGCTAATATGATGGATGATCCAACGCAAGGGTTGAGCGAACTTGCACCAATCCTAACAATGGTATTCCCCTTTTTCCGAACCAATACACTGTCGGTAAATGCGCTAACGCACCCCTCCCCTGAATTTTTATACTTTAATCTATAATATACCGACCCGTTGATGGTATCGTTACCGTTATAAACGAAGGAGTTTGCTGCAGAAATATCCGTCCAGTCACTAAAATCTTTTCTTTGTTGCCATTGATAAGATACCGTTCCAATTCCTTTCCGATTGTTTAATGGTGTAAGATTAAAAGGGCTACCATAACAGATATTAATTTCTTTATAAGGTAATGAAATTAATGATTTTTCTCCAACATTCCATATTATTTCATTGGAAAACAGCCTATTACAGGTAACTCCTGCAATTTCAAAAGATACACGGAAAGTATATTCTCCTAACTCATTGGGTGAATAATTCAAAAAGGTATCTTTTTTCTCCGATAAAATTTGCCACACACCGGTATCTCTTTTTACTTCATATCGAAAAGAAATGTTATCAGATAAAGTTCGCTGACTGTTTAATTTCAAATTAAACAACCCTGAACCACCCACACAAAAGGTTGAAAAATTGGATGAAAAATTTAGGGTAATCAGGTTTGAGGTGTCTGACTCAATGAAACCTGTATTTGAAAAAATAGAGTCACAATTGGCATAATTCGCTGGTAAAAATCGGACTCTAAGATATGATTTCCCCGCAGCGGGTGCCTGGTAAGTAAGTGCTTTGGTATTATTTCCTAAAATATTAGTCCAGTTATTTCCATTTAAACTTTGCTGCCAGATATATACCCCTGGAATGTCAGGAGTAGATTCTGCTGTTAAACCAAGACTTTCGCCAGGACATAATTTCCCGGTAGGAAAAAGAACCCTGACGGAAGGAATCGTATCTACTCTAATTGATATTTCATTTGAAATTAATGCTGGACAAGAGGGTAATTTCCTTTTATACTTTAATCTGTAGGTATAGAATCCTGTATTGAGGTTGCTATTATTGTAGGCAGATAGATTTCCATTTTGAATATTATCCCATGCCGAAGTCAGGTTATTTTTTTGTTGCCACTGATAATCAAATCCAATATTTCCAATGGTGGGTGCTACAGAAATTAATTGAAGCGGTTTTCCTTTACAAACCAAGGTATCATTTGCAATCACATTGACTAAAACGGTATCTAAAATATCTACTTTAAGGGCTTGAGAAAATGCCGTTTGACAAGCGGAGGGACCGTCAATACTAACTCTTAACTGGTAAAAGGAAGAAACAGGTTCATTTCCCGATAAGATTAAATTACTCCCTGTTGCGGCAGGTAAACTATCCCATGCTATGCCATTTACACTTTTAAACCATTGCCTTCGCAGGAAAGAGGTAGTCCATGGAGCAAATAATTTTTCATTTAGTGTAACGGTTTTTCCTAAACAAATGGAGGTTGAATCGCTCGTTTCAATACTAACCTGAGGTTGAATAATTACCCTGATGGTAGACGCTTCCGATGTGATGGAAGGACAATTTGAACCCGGAGCGCTTAATTGAAATCGATAAGTAAAATCTCCACCCGGTTGAGAAACTAAAGAATAAGTACTATCAGATCCTGTTGAAACAGTGCTCCAGGTAAGGCTGTCAATTTTTGTTTGCCATATATATTGTAAGTTATATTGACCCAAATTTTTTGTTAATGCCTGAAACTTAACTGTTGTATTTTCACAAAACACAGGATTGTTTGCCGCGATAGTGGATAAAGGACATTCGTCTGCTAAAAATTTCTCTTGATTAACAGCGATTTTTATTACTTTTCCTGCACCGGTCAAAATCAAGGTATCATTCCTGTTCAGAGATCCATTATAAATTGCCGAGGTTATTTCAAGGGAGGTAACCCCAATGCCAGAACTTTGGCTTAAGGTTAACCAACTACTATTTTTAGTTATATTCCATTCTGCATTTCCTGTAATATTGAGTATTTTTTTTCCACCAGACGCCTTAAAATTAAATATAAGAGGAGAGGCATCCAATTGAAAATCAGCTACATCACAGGTAGTTAGACAGGCTGCTTGCGCAATGGTATTTCGAATGACATTTCCTGGTTGAACTCCAAATCCTAAAGAAAAATTGATACCAACCCCTCTTAAATGACAGTAAGACATGATGGTCCCTCCAGCTGCAGGTAATCCAAAACTATTACAACCACCCTCTGTCGAATAACATCCATCAATAGCTGTACTATTACCGTTCCAGACACAGGCATGGGTATGACTTGAACCCAGCGTATGTCCAAGTTCATGAGCCATCACAAAAACACTCCAGGAATAGGTAGGAAAAGTTTTAAAAGAGTTGTCAATACTTGCAAAACTAAGTCGGAACCGAGTGGGAGAACATACTCCGCGCACCCATGCAATACCACCGCTCGTTTTATAGGACAATAATTGCCCTATATCCCCTGAAAAAGAGGTTCTGGTTTCTCCAAACTGCGTTAACATTTGCTCAGAGTTTGTACCATTGTAAGGACTGGGAATATCCCATATCTTCACTCCTGATAGCCTAATCTGAATACCATCATTAGAATAAAGGGTACCGACCTGATTAAAAAGACCGGTAAGAAATTGTAAAGAAGGTGTTACTCCCCCTTTATCCTGAAAAATATCATAATCGATTTCATAATATACTTTAATACATTTTGGATCTGCTCTTAGCGTACCAAAAGATTTTAATTCCTCCGCCCGATAGGGTTCTCCTTCTGCTGTTTCGCAAGTATAGATTTTCCTTACAGGTAAAGAAGAAACAGGATATAATACATGATTTATATTCGTTCCTTGGGAAATAAATTCGATCGGATTCAGCTGAAAATTTCCTTTATCCTGAAAACTTAGAAAACCTGTTAATCCATTGTCGAAAATACTAACAGACACTAAACTCCCCATTTGACCTTCCACTGTTCCTCTATAATGCACACCAGCAGGCAGGCTGGTAATTTTTTGACCAGAAGCAGTTTCAATATTTGGAAAATCATCCGCCCATATTTTTGTCTTTTTAAGAGTTAAAACCCAATTAGAACCATTTTCAAGGGGTATGGATAACTGCCAATTTTCGGGAGCATTAGATTGTATTTTACGAATACTTCCTTTGGAAGCAGTAAGTAGTGTCCTATCAATTAAACTATCAACCGTTGATTCTGAAGTTCTTAGGCTGGCAGGTAAGGGATCAAAAAATGCTTCCTGAGCCTTTAAAAGTAACGACAGTGATACCAATGAAAATATAATTAATACCTTATTCATACCTAAATAAGGAGAAAAAAACTTTAAAAATGGTTTATAACTCATCTGTCTGATTTTTTTTCGGAAATATAGTAATTTCACGTACAACATTATTAATCTTAATTTTAAGAATGCAATTATCATGCCTTAATCTTAATTTTTAAAAACTGATAAAAAAAAACTGTTACACTTGATATTAGAACTTAATTTTGCAAAAAAACTTATATCATTTCAACACCTTTAGAAATATTATCAAAACATTGGGGGTACCAAAAATTTCGACCTTTACAAGCGGAAATAATTTCTGCTGTTATGAAAGGGAAAGATACCCTTGCCTTATTGCCAACTGGCGGAGGCAAATCGGTATGCTACCAGGTTCCAGCTCTCTGTCAAGAGGGTATATGCCTGGTTATTAGTCCATTAATCGCGCTAATGAAGGACCAGGTTCAGCAATTGGTAAAACGAAATATTTCTGCTGTAGCCCTATATTCAGGACTTAGTCAAAATGAGATTGATAGATTATTGGACAATTGTACTTACGGTGAAGTTAAGTTTTTATATATCTCCCCAGAAAGACTTTTCACAGAACGCTTTTTAATCCGTTTATTACAATTAAATGTTAAACTGATTGCCGTCGATGAAGCGCATTGCATTTCCCAATGGGGGTACGATTTTAGACCTGCCTACTTAAAGATAGCAGATATAAGATCCCATTTCCCTGAGACCCCCATCCTGGCATTAACAGCCACAGCTACAACTGAAGTTGCGCAGGATATTCAGGAAAAGCTAAATTTTAAAAATCCTGAAATTTTTAAAGCTTCCTTTTCAAGAGATAATCTCTCCCTCGTAATAAGAAAAACAGAGGATAAAGAAAATGAATGCTTGAAAATTTTAAAAAAATTATCGGGATCAGCTATTATCTATGTTAGAAATAGAAAAAAAACACAAGAATTAGCCACTTTTTTAAATGCCAATAAAATTTCTTCTGAATTTTATCATGCCGGACTCATCCTCGAAGACAGATCTAAAAAGCAAGATTTGTGGATTCAAAATAAAATAAGAGTCATAGTAACCACCAATGCTTTTGGCATGGGGATTGACAAACCCGACGTTCGATTAGTCATTCATTGGGAATTACCCGATAATCCGGAGGCCTATTATCAAGAAGCGGGAAGAGCAGGTAGAGATGGTCTAAAATCTTTCGCTGTGTTACTCAGTCAACCGAACGATAAAAATAATCTCCTTAAATTATATGCCCTTACCTATCCTGAAATTAATGTTATTAAAAAAATATACCAGGCATTAGCCAATTTTTTTCAATTGGCAGCTGGAAGTGAACAGTTTGAATCTCATGATTTTGACATGATTCATTTTTGTAACACCTATAAATTTGACTATCTGATTACCTTCAATTGTATATCAATCCTTGCGCGAGAAGGCTGGATTTACCTATCAGAAAGTGTTTTTATCCCTGCAAGTTTCAAAATTTTAATAGATAAAGAACAACTTTATGATTTTCAGCTCAAAAATCAAAATCTGGAACCCATTTTAAAAATTTTATTGAGGACTTATCAAGGGGCATTTCAAGACTTTGTTTATGTGCATGAACGTAAACTTGGTGATTTTTTAAAGATACCATCGGAAAAAGTAAAACAACAACTGCTATTTTTAAATACCCTTCAAATAATAGCCTATCGGCCTCAAAAAGATAAACCTCAACTTCAGTTTATACGAGAAAGAGTTGGTTATAGTGATTTTTACATGGATATTGAACGATATTCCTTTCTAAAAAAGAGAGCAAAATTGAGAATGGAAACTCTTTTTTCTTATGTTGAGGATGAACATTGCAGAATGAAAAATCTTGTCGCTTATTTTGGTGAAAATTTATCTCAATCCTGTGGAATATGTGACCATTGTCTTTCAAAAAAAGAGCTTTCTTCAGAAATAAAAAGTCAGTTAAATCAATTGGATGAAATCATACGAACTAAATTATCAGAGAATCCATCAGATGTACATTCACTGGTTGAACCTTTTCATGGCGTAATTCGTGAAGCTTTATTAAAATATCTTCACCTTTTACTTGATAAAGGAATTATTTTTGAAAAGGAGGGCTTATTATTTTTAAAAAAATAAAGATAAATGCGATTTAATCTTTTAGTTACTAATGATATACGATATGATCAAAGAATGATTAGAATTGCCTCCACCTTGCAAAAGGAAGGCTATCAAGTTTTACTTATTGGACGAAAAAAAAAGGATACTCCCCCACTTCCATTATATCCTTTTAAAACTAACCTTTTAACTTGTTATTTTAAATCTGGCATTCTTTTTTATCTTGAATTTAACCTTAGATTATTTCTCTTTTTAAGTGCAAATAAAGCTGATGTTCTTTACGCAGTAGATTTTGATACCTTGCCCGCGAGCTATATCTATCACTTATTATTTTCCAAACCTTTTGTATTTGATTCTCACGAGTTGTTTACAGAGGTTCCAGAATTACAACATCATCCTTTAAAAAAATGGATTTGGGAAATGGTGGGAAAAATAATCATTCCAAAGGCTACTTTTTCCTTTACCGTCAGTGAATCACTCGCTAAATTATTAAGTAAAAAATATGCCTCATCATTTATAACCATTAGAAATCTACCTATAAAAAAATCCATTGATCCTATTGATATTTTACAAAGAAGGAAAAATAAATGGATTTATTATCAAGGGATGCTTCATCAAGGCAGAGGAATTGAACTATTAATACAAACGATGAAATTATTACCTGACTGGACTTTAATTCTTGCAGGTGATGGGGATAAATCGCCCGAATTGAAGACCTTGACAAATCAACTCAATCTTGAAAAACAGGTGATTTTCAAGGGGATGGTTCAAGCAAATGACTTAATTAATCTGGCAAAAAATGCATGGATTGGCATAAATATTTTAGAAAATACGAGTTTAAGTTATTACTATTCTTTAGCTAATAAAACCTTTGATTATTTTCAAGCCAGGCTTCCTGCTATACATATTGATTTCCCTGAATACAGATTACTGGCAGAAGAGAATCAGAATATCATCTTATTAGAAAAAATGGATGGTAAATTATTAGCTAAAACCATTGAAGATACCTGGAAGGATCAAAATTTATATGAATCCATGGTTGTAGCAGCCGAAGAAGCTGCAAAGAAATATACCTGGGAGGAAGAATCCAAAAAATTATTAGTCCCTTTTGCTACTTATTTTCCTCTATCTAACGATATGCTGCATAAATAGACCAACCTATATAAATCAAATAAAAACAAAGAAAAGGTCCGTCCTGAAAACATATATTTTTTAAAAGCAATTTTATCCAAAACAGGATAAAATTTGGCTAAAAAATTCACCAGATAAAATTTCTCTAAAAAGTCGTACCCCAAATTCAGACTTGTTGGCAGTTTATATCCTAACTCTTTAAGAAGCAATAAGGAGGAAACAGCCTCTCTACTTTTATTTAAAAAAACTTCATTTTCATCTAAGCCTAAATGGAAAACAGGATTGTCAATATGGCAAACTGAAATCTTATCCATTTGAAATTTAAATCCAAGCAAGGTATCCTCGTGTCCATAACCCGCAGAAATATCCTGTAAGGGGAAACGCAAAAATATTTTTTTTGGAACTAAAAAATTACCCGTCATAAAATGGTTATAAGGCTTTTTCAACCTATTTTCCACGGATATTTCCTCTCTGGCTTTCCCATAAAACCATCTAAAAAAACGATTATTTTCTGGTTTATTTTCTTCATACTTAATTCCACCAACCAAAATAGTCTCTTCTGAAGCATGATTCAGGTACTTCAATAAAAATAAATCAGTTGTAGGAAAAATATCTGCATCTAGGAAAAGAAGGTAAGGGTATTTTGCCTTTTCAGCGAGTAATTCTCTGGTTGCAGCTCGTCCTTTATTGGTCGTTGATTGAAAAAAAGAAACATTATCTCTTTCATTTAAAAAAGAGAAATCTGAGGTGGAAGCATCATCCCAAATTATCACTTCCATGATAATCGAACATGATGAGGCTTGCTCCTGGAGGAAATCTACCAAAGGAACAACATCAACATTGAAAGATGGAATTAAAACTGAAATCAATCAGGTGATATTAATTTTTAGACATTACTTTTCCATTGCGGCCGTAATCCATCTGGTAAAAAGATTGGAAGACCCACCATCGGGAGCGAACCTGGTTTGTTTTAAAAGAACCATAATAGTGCCTGTTTTAGGATCGGCCCAGTAATTCGTATTAAAATAACCTCCCCAGGAAAAACGACCTTTAAAACCATTGCCTTTTTCCTCCCCCAAGGAAGAAATAACTCCAAAACCTAAGCTATTGTATTGTTCACTTTTATCGGTAGGCGTAATATCTGGTGTTTGATTAGCGGAAGTAAGCAAAAAAACAGCATAAGGACTTAACAATTGTTTTCCGTTTGCCATGCCATTATTCAATAGCATTTGCAGGAAGAGCGCATAATCTCTGGCTGTGCAACTTAAACCTGCTCCACCGCTAAACCATGTTTTAGCTCCTTTAACAGGATAATCTGCATCATAATAAGCACCAGTATATTTTTCCCAACCTTTACCTGACGCTGCAGGTTTTAGAACGGGAACAAGCCTGTTTATTTTTTCAGCAGGTAAATAAAAATGAGCATCATTCATTCCAATGGGCTGAAATAAATTTTCCTTTAAGAAGACATCAAATTTCTGTCCTGACCAAATTTCAATTAAATAACCCAATACATCTAATCCAAGGGCATAATTATATTTTTCACCTGGTTGGGAAACCAAAGGTATTGAAGCCAGTTTATTTATATTTTCTGCCAGAATAACTTTATCTGTCGTATAAAGTTCTGTAATTCCAGCCTTTGCAGAAATGGCATGAAATCTTAGGTCACCTGAAATTCTACCATACGACAAACCGGAGGTATGTGTAAAAAGCTGCCTTACTGTTATTTGCCTGGTAGCAGGCACTGATGTATAAGTGGTGTCCTTTCCATTATAGGAAGAAAGAATAGTCATATTTTTAAAAGCGGGAATCCATTTTGAAATAGGATCATCCAGATTAAATTTGCCCTGTTCATATAAAATCATTGCCGCCGTTGATGTAATGGCCTTACTCATGGAAGCTATTCTAAAAATATCATCAACCTTATAAGACCTGTTGGTTTTGGGATCGGCAATACCAAAAGCCTTTTCATAAACTACTTTACCATTTCTGATGACCAGCGCCACTGCACCAGGTATTTGTTCTCTTGCTATTAATTCCTGAAATCCAGCGTCAATTCTTTGCAGTTTGACTTGATTAAAACCAACTTCGGAAACAGTTGAAACCCCAGGAAATAGCTGATTATAATTAAGGGCCGATTGGGCGAAATAACTATCTATAAAAACAGATAGCATCATTATTGATATCAAAAACTTTTTCATCATTAAGCATGTATTATAAAAGTAAATCTACAAAAAAAAACACTTTAGAACTAAATTAATTTAAAAGTGTTTAATAGCTTTACTACTATTTATTTTATGTATAAAATCTTTATTTTTTATTGGATCTTTTTTAGCCTAACTTTTTCTAAAGTTGATATGGCATCGCTTTGGGGTTACAAAGAGGTTTCTTATTTTACTTTTGATATGTCAAACGATATTTCAGAAGAAACTAAGGAAACGGAAGAAAAGGAAACGGAGTTTAAAAAATTGGGATTTTCAGGTAAAGAACAAGCTACATTTTTGACAACAGATATCAATTCCACAAATAATTTTAGTCGCATTTTAATTTATATTTCTGACCATATCATTCCTTTATTCATTCCCCCTCCAAATAATTAAAAAGAAATTCTTGTAAATAGCATGAAAGCTCCAAAGGATGGAACTTTCAATCTAACTTATTTAAACTTTTAACATCAAAAAATTAATTCTAATGTTTTCTAAAATAAAAAATGATTTACCATCAAGTATTGTGGTATTTCTTGTTGCACTGCCTTTATGTTTAGGCGTAGCTTTAGCTAGTGGGGCTCCACTACTTTCGGGCGTAATTGCAGGTATTATAGGAGGAATAGTCGTAGGCTCCATAAGTAATTCCCATACTAGTGTTAGTGGCCCTGCAGCAGGGTTGGCAGCTGTTGTACTTGCTTCCATTACCCAATTGGGTAATTTCGAGGTATTTTTAATGGCCGTTTTGTTAGCTGGAATTTTTCAATTTATTGCAGGCGTCAGTAAATTAGGATTTATTGCCAACTACATTCCATCGAATGTAATCAAAGGATTATTAGCAGCGATAGGTATCATTTTAGTATTGAAGCAAATACCGCATGCTGTTGGTTTTGACAGAGACCCACAAGATGATTTTAGTTTTTTACAAAGTGACGGAGAAAACACCTTTTCGGAATTATTAAACATTTTTACTTACTTTTCTTGGGGGGCCATTATCATCTCTTTAATATCGATGCTTTCTATGATATATTGGGACAAAACTCCTTTAAAAAAGTTGCGATTTTTCCCTCCCTCCCTTTTTGTTGTTTTATTAGGTGTTCTTATTAATTTCCTTTTTGGAAAATTTTTCCCTGATTTGTATATAGATAGCTCTCATCTGGTAAATATTCCACCTTTTGAGGGTATTAATTCCCTTATAACAACGCCAGATTTTTCGAGTATCTCTAATTACAATGTATGGACCGTTGCATTAACCATTGCTATAGTCGCGAGTATTGAAACATTAGTTAACCTGGAGGCTGTTGAAAAACTTGACCCTCATAAACGTATGGCTTCACCAAACAGAGAATTAATAGCACAAGGTATTGGCAATACCTTATCTGGATTAGTTGGTGGTATTCCCTTAACCTCTGTGATTGTGAGAAGCAGTGTCAACATAAATTCAGGGGCTGAAACCAAGTTGTCTGCCATTATGCATGGTATTTTTCTATTAATAAGTGTATTATTTCTTAGCCCTATTATCAATCTAATTCCTTTGGCTTCTCTAGCCTCTATTTTGATTTTGACGGGATATAAATTAGCCAATTTAGCCTTGTTTAAATCTATGTATAAAAAAGGGTTTAATCAATTTACTCCTTTTGTAATTACCATATTAGCCATCGTGTTTACCGATTTATTAATTGGGGTAATCATTGGTTTATTTGTTAGTATCTTTTATATTTTGAAAAGCAATTTCAAAAATCCATTTGTATTGCAAAATGAGGTTCTTCACTTTAATGAAACCTTACGATTGGAACTTCCAAATCAGGTGTCTTTTCTAAATAAAGCATCTATTAAAGATACTCTTTGGAGTGTGCCAAACGATTCAAAGGTCATTATTGATGCTTCAAATACCGATTTTATAGATCATGATATTATTGAAGATCTGGAGGAATTCAAAAATATCATATCGAAAGAGAAAAAAATCAAGCTCAATATTATCGGCTTAAAAGATCAATATCAATTAAAAGATCATATTCAATTTGTGAATGTATTAGATAAAGAAGCGCAGCAAAAATTGACTCCTGATGAGGTATTAGACACCCTTAAAAAAGGAAATGCAAGGTTCTTATCTGGTGATTTGACAGAAAAATATCTAAAACATCAAGTCAATGCTACCTCATTTGGCCAAAATCCATTTGCCATTATTTTAAGTTGTATTGATAGCCGAACCACTACAGAACATATTTTCGATTTAGGCTTAGGCGATATCTTTAGCGTGCGTATTGCAGGAAATATTCTTAACGGGGATATTTTAGGCAGTATGGAATTTGGCGTTCATAAAATCGGTGTAAAATTGGTCGTTGTGCTTGGTCATACTAAATGTGGAGCTATAGCCGGAGCTTGTAGTAATGTTAAGTTGGGTAATCTTACTGGTTTACTTGAAAAAATTAATCCTGCTATAGAAAGTGAAACAACCATTGTTACAGATCGAGATGGCTCAAATCCGGTTTTTGTTGATAAAGTAGCAGAGCAAAATGTCTTTAAAACCATAGAAAGGATTAGAGAAGAGAGTACCTTAATTGCTGAGTACGAGAAAGAAGGGAAAATCAAAATTGTGGGAGGAATGTACTCCGTTGAAACAGGTGTAGTTAGTTTTTTCGCATAATAAATAATTAGTTAGAGGCTGTCTTTAATGGCAGCCTCTTTTTTAGTCGTTTGTTTTTTCCTGAAGGTAAATCCAATTCCTTTTTTATTTTAAAAATATCTGAATGACAAAGTTTAGTATTTTTTTTCGATACCAAAATGGGTGTCGAATAGCTAATAAGTAATCTTTTTAAGTGCTTTTTATATATCAATAAAATAATACAGTTTCGGAGGAAATTAAGCGATTTTTTTTGATTGGACATTTCAAAAATCCAATTTGATTTTCTGCCTTTTTAAAAAATTTAATTATAATTTCCTTCTTACCTAGGAGAAATATTCCCAAGAAAATATCAAATTCGACAAAATATTGACATTAGTGCATTTCTTTTCAAGATGTTTTTAAACGATTTTATTAAAATATTTTAATCTTTTAAATATTCACCTTCTTCAAAGTTATCTACAGGGCTGTTTAAATTTCTAACAACACCATTGATAAATACGCCCAGACTTTCCTGGCAAAGGACAGCCTGGGCGTATAATTTTTTAAGGAATTCTTAATTAAATATGCTGAAAATCTATTTATTTCAATTTAACTCGCATAATATAGTCATCGCAAGTTAAAAATAAGACGGAATAATCATTGTTAAAGGCACAATTAGAAGTTGCCTCACCCGTTTTTATCCTACCTAAAACTTTTGCCTCAGGGCTAAAAATCCATAATCCACCTGGCCCGGTTGCCCAAACATTACCTTGGGGATCAACTTTCAATCCATCAGGAGCACCTTTCCCTTCGTTTTCACCAGGAAGGTAAAAAACCTTTTCAGATAATATATTTCCATCCTCGTCTAATTCAAAAGAATGCCAGCTTGCTGGAAATTCAGAATTTGAAACATACAATATTTTTTCATCTGGTGAAAAGGCAATGCCATTTGGTCTGGCAAGTTTGTCTGTAATTAATTTAACTTCACCATTTGGCTTAACCTTGAATACGCCTTGAAAAGGTAATTCCTTTGAAGGGTCTTCTGAATTTTTTACTAATCCATAAGGTGGATCTGTAAAATATAAATTCCCCTTTGAATCAAAAATGGCATCATTGGGGCTATTAAACTTTTTACCTTTATAATGTCCCGCTATCGATTCAAATGTGGCAGCAGGTCTATCTAATGGAGCTAACATTCTGGCCATTCTACGATCACCATGTTGACAAAGTACTAATCTTTTCTGATGATCTAAAATTAAGGCATTTGAACCAGGTTCTCCTCCCCTTGGTACGGTACCTGTATAGCCTGAAGGAGTTAAATAAAGTTGTACACCCTCTTTTTCGTCCCATTTAAAAATACTATTCTGCGGTATATCTGAAAAAAGCCAATAATTTCCTTCTTCAATATAGACAGGTCCTTCTGTCCAGATAAAACCATTTGAAAGTACTTCAATTGTAGCATTTTGGGAAATAAGCTGATTAATTTGAGGATCAGTTCTTTCAATTGATCCCACTGTTGGGTAAATACCTTGAGCCATTAATTTAAAACTTGATATTAAAATGAATAATGGTAAAAAACGCATTATTTGAATACTTTTCTTGTTTGTAAATCAAACTTTTGCCCCATTGACAGCATAATAAAAGGCTTACTTATTTTTCCAAATTTTTCCATTTGAATTTGCCAGTCGTAAGGGTCATAAACCAATACATAAGAAGGTCCCCAAACCCTAAATTTACTGTTTTTAACTATGATAGCAGTTTGCTCATCCATTGCGATACCTAATAAATGAGGGTATGATTCCAATACAGGGATTAAATCAAATTGCCTGTTTCGTTTTAAAACATGCTGATCTATGACTGATTGAGGCAATAAATCTAAAGCTGGAGGATATGGGATATTAATATTGGGAAATGCTCGGGCATCACCTCCAATCAGGAGGGTTCCCATAATGGTTGCACCAGCAGAAGACCCCATAATGACCCCACCCCTTTGCAATAAATTCTTTAATTCGTCATGAATTTTAGTACCTAAAAACACATCGGCAATTCTTGACTGATCGCCACCCGTAAAATAAACTGCCGATGCATTTTGAATTTTTTTTATATTTTCTGGCAGATCTGCTTTAGCTCTGTCTCTGGTATGAACTACCTGAATATTTGAAAATCCTATTTTCGAAAATCGATCTTTAAAAGTATTTTCAGCTATTCCATCATCACTCATTGCCGTAGGAATAATGACCAGAGATTTTTCTTTTCCACCGGCTAATTCCCCAAAAATATGGTAGAGTGAATCTGCCATACTTCCCCCACCAACAATGATAAGGCTGCCATTTTGATTATCCCCGGTTTGTCCACTCAAAGCAGTTCCACCAATCAATAAGGATAAAACCGACCAGAAAAAGATAGCAAAAAACTTATTCACTAACCAATAATTTCTTCGCATGTGAAACACATTTTACCACCTCCTTAATGGCATCTGAACCGTCAGGAATGGCATATTCCAATTCTACAGAAACTGGAAATTTCATTTTCTTATCCTTCATTAATTGAAAAATTTCTTTCATAGGCGTGTCACCAGTTCCCCAGGGTAGATTTCCAGCACCATGCTCGGGGGTCGTTCTGTCTTTAAGATGCATGCTACTAATTCGCTTATGATTTTTCTCAATAAATGCGAGAAGCGCAGGAATCGTATTTTTTCCGCCCGCAGCCAGATAATGACCTGCATCAAAATTGATTGAATTATTCGGAGATTGACTTAGGGCAACATCCCATAATTGATCGGTAGCCTGGGTATGATTATGATATCCTACCAACATTTTATGTTTTTCCCCTAATAATCCTAATCTTTTTGACTGCTCCGGATCAGTAGGTAATTCAAGGGTAACTGATTTTGCACCTAAAATTTTTGCAACACGCATGCCATAAGAAACTTCCTCATCGGTGTTACCAGGACTAAAAGCATTGGGTTTAAAAGCATATATTTTTATACCTGCTGCATCAAATTTTTTCCGAATCTCCTGAAATTTATCCATTGGAACCGTTGCGCGCCAATCGGCAACTTGTTTGTTATACGTTGCCACTTGTGCTTTCTGAAGGTCAGTCATAGGCTGTCTTGGCCCACTCCGCCAGGAAAAATCCGATTTTGGTTTACCAGCATACTCTTCTACTGCATCGCCCATTAATTCAATAGCACTGATTCCCGATTTCAAACAAAAATCAATTAATTGATCAATATCATGGGGTATACTCCTGTAGGAATAAGTAATAACACCAATTTGAACCCCGTCAAACCTGGAATTTGGTTTTGTTGGTACGGATTGAGCGTACATGGATATGGTGGTGAAACATAGCATAGTGCTTAACCACATTTTAAAATTTCGAGACATAGTAGATTGCTTTTGACTAAAAATAATCAAAAAAATAATTAAATCCTACTACTGATTCATTTTTATAAAAAAACAGGTGACAAAAGGAATCAAATTAAAAGCCAAGAATACTTCCCAGTCCACCAGAGGATGATTTTCTTCTGGTGGTTTTGGCACCTAAGATCCCCAAAATCCCTCTGGTAACTTCTTTTAAAATTACCTGCGTTGTTTTACTCTCCAATATTTTTTCAAAGTCAGATTTTTCCGCTTTTTTCGTCGTTGCTGGCTTAGATTCTTCTTGATTTTCTTCTGCTGTTTTTTGTTTTAATTTCTCGGACAGGATTTCAAATGCGGAATCTCTATCTATCTCTTCGTTATACTTTTTTGCCAAATTAGAAGCTTTTACATTTGCATCTAATTCCTCTTTGGTAATGATATCCATCCGGGTTCTTGGTGCAATCATCATGGTATGAGCTAAAGGGGTTGGAATACCTTTTTCATTTAACACCGTAATAATGGCTTCTCCAATACCAAGCTGTGTTAATAATTCGTCTGTTTTATAATAGGTAGATTCTGGATAATTCTCTGCTGTTTTTTTTATTCCTGCTCTATCTTTGGGGGTAAATGCGCGCAAGGCATGTTGAATTTTCATACCCAACTGGCTCAATATGGCATCGGGAATATCTGTTGGATTTTGTGTACAAAAGAAAACACCAACCCCCTTGGAACGAATAAGCTTAATGATGGACTCTAATTGATCTAAAAGTGCATCGGAAGCTTCATTGAAAATAAGATGAGCTTCATCAATAAAAAGAACAAGTTCAGGATTATCCTTATCCCCCTTTTCTGGAAATTTCTCATAAATTTCTGCTAAAAGGCAAAGCATAAAAGTGGAAAAAAGCTTCGGTTTTGACTGGATATCTGATAATCTTAAAACATAGACTTTACCTCTGCCATTTTCGTCCAGCTCCACTAAATCATCTACATCAAAACTTCGTTCACCAAAAAAAATCTCAGCTCCTTGCTCTTCAATTTCTAACAACTTTCTCATTATTGTACCAACGGTTGCCGAACTAATCAACCCATAGGCATTTTCCACTTCCTCTTTAGCTTCATTTGAAACATACTGTAAGGCCTTCCTAAAATCTTTTATATCTAGGAGGGGAAGTTTTTTATCATCACAATATTTAAAAACAAGGGCTACGAGCCCACCTTGCGTTTCATTCAGATCCAATATTTTAGATAAGAGAACTGGACCAAACTCTGAAATAGTGGCTCTAAGTCTGACCCCATTTTCTTTACTTATAGTTAAAAAATCTGTTGTTATCTGGGTCGGCGTCCAATCTATGCCTGTTTTTTCTGCTCTTTCTGTTATTTTAGGATTGGGAGTACCCTTCTGAGAAATACCACTTAAATCACCTTTTATATCCATTAACAAGCAGGAAACGCCATTTGATGCCAGTGATTCAGCTAAAGCCTGTAAGGTCTTTGTTTTTCCAGTTCCGGTTGCTCCGGCAATAAGACCATGTCGGTTAAACATTCTTAAAGGTGCATTGATATGCAAACCTTTAATTGCCTGACCTTCAAGCATGGCACCGCCCAATGTGATAAAATCGTCTGAAAAAGTATAACCATCCTTAATATGCTGTGAAAAAGTTGCGCTATCTGCCATTTTAGTCCTTTATTTTTGAAAGTAAAATTAACTATTTTTCTGCAAGGTTATCAATATTTCCATGGCTTCTTTAGGGTCGGATTTCCCTCCTGTCTTTTTCATTAATTCCCCCATAAAAAATCCAGAAAGACCTTTTTTTCCGGATTTAAATTCCAACCATTTTTGTGGATTTTCTCCAATTATTTCTTTGAAAATGAGCTCAATTTTACCCTCCACTTTTTCCTGTAACAGTTGATTTTTTTCAGCAATTTCTAATGGATCTGAAGTCGGACTTTCAAGCCATAACGGAAAAAGCTTTTGATAAGCAAGAGAATGACTTATTTTACCTGATTCAATCAGGGAAAGAAATGCTAAAATGCCATCTCTTTCAAAGGGTGATTCCGTAACTGAAATTCCCTTTTCGTTTAAAAAAGGTAATAATTTATTGACTAAAAAGTTAGTTAACAACTTTTTGTCTGCTACTTTATCCATGAAATCTCGGAAATATAAAAAAGTATCTTTCATTTCAGAAAGGATAGATGCCTCCTGAGCAGGTAAATCAAGTTCTTGATGAAGAAATTTGTAAGCATCCCAAGGTAAGACGGGCAGGCTGTCTTTTTCATTTTCTAAAAATTCTTCAGAAATATGTATTGGTGGTAAATCAGGTTCTGGGAAATACCTGTAATCATGGGCATCTTCTTTCGACCGAAGTGGTGTGGTTACACCTGTTGATGGATCGAAATTTAAGGTTTGCTGAGCTACTTTACCCCCTTCAAGAACTATTTTTAATTGTCTCTTTTCTTCAAATTCAATGGCTTGTCTGGCAAATTTCATTGAATTTACATTCTTTACTTCACACCTGTTATTTAAAATATCTGTACCTTTTGGTCTAATTGAAATATTCACATCGCACCGAAGAGATCCCTCTTCCATATTACCATCTGATATTTCGAGGTAGCGAACAAGCTGTCTGATACTACTCATAAAAGCGTCAACTTCAGCGCCTGAACGCAGATCTGGTTCCGTAACTATTTCAATTAAAGGAATACCGGCTCTGTTTAGATCAATAAAAGACTTTGACTCATGCATGGTATGAATTGATTTACCTGCATCTTCCTCCATGTGGATATGATGGATTCTGATATTTTTCCATTCCTCTCCTACTTTTATTGGAAGGAAGCCACCTATGCTTATAGGTTTCTTATCTTGAGTAATTTGATAACCCTTTGGTAAATCTGCATAGAAATAATTTTTCCTGTCGAAAGTATTATCCCTGTTGATATAACAGTTTAACGCAAGTCCAAGCCTTAGAGCATATTGGACTTGCGTTTTATTCATAAACGGTAGTGTTCCCGGGTGACCCAGAGAAACAATGCCTATATTGCAATTCGGACTTCCACCAAAAGACGTTTTATCATTACAAAAGGCTTTACTTTTGGTACCCAACTGCACGTGTACCTCAAGACCAATAATAGTTTCAAATGCTTCTTGCCCCATAATATTATCTTAAGCGGCAAATATAAGCTTAAACCTATTTTATTTTTAATTCATTTTTGCCAAATGTGCTAAATGATGTCTGGAGTGCCAAAAATAAAGAGCCGTAGCGCGTTCAATAGTAAAAAGGAACTTCATATCTGGGTGAAAAAAAGTTTTTTGCCAATCTTCCGTTGATAAATTCACCAGCATAAATTGCCATCTGCCATGAACCCCATCGATCATTTTTAAAGACAATTCTGCTGGAGCTTTTAAACTATCTGTTAAATTTCCCCAGCCATCCTGATGATAAGGCTTTATAATTGGCTCATTTTCAGTTAGTGCCAATTTGACACGAATTAAAGCATTGGCATGGCTGTCGGCAATGTGGTGCACCAACTGTCTGGCTGACCAGCCACCAGGTCTGTATGGGGTATCCCATTTTTCTTCCGACCATCCAGCTACTTCATTTCGAAGCAAGGCGGGAAATTCTCCCAGATAATCTGTCCATAATTTATGGTCTTCCCCAGAGATAGATTCAGGTTGTGAAAATTTCCCAACAGGATATTTGAAGGCAAATAATTGCTCTTCTGTAAGATTTGCTTGTGTTTGTTCCATGTTATCTTATTTTAATTACCATTCAATCATTATGCCAATCGTAGGAAGCAATGTGCCCTGCGCATCTGTTATTGTTTTCAACAAATACCTTTGCTGCGCCAAAGGTGCTGTTGGATTAATAATAACCGGACCTCCGATAGGTTTACCATCTGCATCCTTTTGACGATCTAAAATCAATTGATTACTTGGAATAGCATTACCAGTAATATTTTCAATATCTAAATAAAGATTAAGACTCCATTTTGTAAAAAACCATTTTTTATCGACGCGAATATCCACAGTATTAAATGCTTGCCGACGTAAGGTATTGATTTGGTTAAAATCTAAGATGCCCCTGTTATTAACCGACCAATTTGCGACCAGGGAAGAAGCAGGAGAAAAAGGCGTAAATGGTAAACCACTCTGGAAGCGCCAGTTCATACCAATTTCCCAGTTTCTCTTGAATTTTTTCCCTAGGGTTGTACTGATGATATGCCTTGCATCCCAGGAAGAAGAAACGAGGTCTCCATTTTTATCCTCAAAGGCACTCCAGCCTAAAGTGTAAGCAAAAATTCCATAGAACCCTTTGTATAATCTTTGCTGAAAGAGAAACTCAAATCCGTAGCTTCTACCATTTGATCTTGGAATAGCAGGTTCATTGCCAATAACGCCGAAATCGCCCCCCAAATTAGCTAAGGTTACACTATCTCTGAGTAAAAATGGATAATTATTATAAAACTTATAAAATGATTCAATGGTAATCTTGGCATTGAAATCTGTATTAAACTCAAGACCCAGAACCACTTGCTTATTACCTACATACTTTATGTTGTTTGTCTTATTTACAAATTCACCATTTTGTTGATACCCAAGAATGGTGAAGGGCGGTAATTGATAGAAGATGCCGGTATTAAAATTCACCGACAACCTTTTTGTAAGCGAGTACGCCAAAGAAATACGTGGGGAAAGTTGATTTAAAGGATTAGACATATCCTTAGAATAGGTATTTCCATCTGCTCTTAATCCCGCTGAAAGAACCAGTTTCTCATTATTAAAGCTTTGACTTGCCTGAGAAAACAGACTATATTTTCCCATATTGAAGGCAGAAGAATAATTAATGGTTTGAGCACCCGAAGCCGTAAAGATCCTATTGTAGGTATTATTATTGTATTTGACAAACTCATAACCACCTCCAAAGGTCAGTTTAAAGTCCCCTGTTCTTAAAGTTCTTTCAATACGTAATTTATTTTCAATCTCCTGTGATTGATAATCTAAGATTTTATTTCCTGGTTTGCTGTCATCATTTCCAGCGTACTTAATGGCCTTATTATCGAGCATATTTCTCGACAAAACGAAAGTCCAATAACCTTTTTGGGTAAAGTGCTTCCATACCAGACCATTGGTATAATTCCATTGTGGACTAGTTGGGAGTTGATCAAGGATAAACTGTTGATCTTCCGTTTCATTCGCCTCCAGATTTAGTTTAAACTGATCTATAGCCCCCAATCCAATAAAGGTCAACTCATTTTTTTCGTCCAGCTTAAATTTAATTTTTGCCTGAAAATCATTATAGGTAGGAAGGAATGGAAGTCCGATAGCCTGAAATAAAAATTGCAAATACGATCTGCGACTCGACACTAAAAAAGTACCTTTATCACCAATAGGACCCTCTAAAGTTAATCCTATATCAGAGGCACCCACCATAAAGTTACCCCCAATTCTATCGCTTCTACCCTCTCTTTGTTTAAAATTAAACACAGAACTTAATGCATTTCCTCTGTTTGCAGGAAAGGCACCCGAGAAAAAATCCACTTCACTAATAAAATTCACATTAATGAGACCTACTGGTCCACCAGAGGCCCCTTGCGTCGCGAAGTGATTGATATTGGGTACTTCTACATCATCTAGGAAAAATCGATTTTCGTTTGGAGCACCTCCTCTGATGATTAAATCATTCCTGAATGATGCAGTGGTAGTAACTCCAGGTAAAGATTGAATAACCCTGGAAATATCTCTGGCGCCTCCAGGATTTCTCTGTATCTCAGCAATACCAATCGTCCTCAAGGATACTGGGCTTTCTTCCGTTTTCTTAAATGGAGAAGCCTGAACAACTACTTCTGTTAATTCTTCTATGGATTCATCTAATTGAAAATCTACTTGAGCCGGACGTGCATTTGTTACCTGAATTTCAAATGCAGCCCCATCTTTGAATCCTAAAAAACTGGCTGTAAGATTATATAGACCAGGCGTAAGCCCTGTAATTTCATAAAATCCTGACTCATCTGAGGTTACTCCCTTATTAATCTCAGGAATAACAACGGTAGCAAATCCAATGGCTTCATTAGTCAGTTTATTGGTAATTTTTCCCTTTATGATACCTGATTGTGCATTTATATGCCCTAAAAAAAACAGGGAAAAAGCAACAAAAAGGACTGCGTAATTTTTCAACATGGACAAATAGTTAAATAATGATTTAAAACTTATTAAATAAACTAAATGCAAAGTAGTTCTAAATCAATGCTAAAAAAATGAAATAAATTATCATTTTTACTGAATTCTATCGCTGTAAGTATAAATATTAAACGAATTTTTATTGGTAAAACCAATGAGAGTTATCTCATTTTCCTCAGCTATTTCTATGGCAAAAGTAGTGGGAGCACCTATAGCCACAACAACATCAATGCCGGCACGAGCTGCTTTTTGCAACATTTCAAAGCCTGCACGGCCACTAAAAAATAAAAAGCCATCCATTTTAGCCTTTTGCTGCTTTAAAATTGAATAACCAATCACCTTATCTAAGGCATTGTGTCTTCCTATATCCTCCCCTTCATGAATCAATTCTCCTTCATTACTGAACCAACAAACGGCGTGAGAACCTCCCGACTTATTAAAAAGAGGTTGATTCAATTTTGTCTTTTCCAGGGAATTAAAAATAACATCCCGATGAATAAATTTACGTTTCCCCATTTTTGGATAAAGCATGTTTCCAGCTAAAACATCTGTATCTGGGGCTCCGCAAACCCCACAGGCAGCATTTACTATGAAAATTCTATCCTCCTTTGGAAAAACAGGATTAAAATGATAGGCGAAGGCTATCATTTGTATTTTTTGAAAAGGTTTTGATTCCTGATTTGGCAATAAATCTTTATAAGTATGGATAATTCCAGCCGTAAAAAGGAAGCCAACAGCTAAGGCTATATCGTCCCCAGGGGAACGCATAATCATCGCTATTTTTTTTATATTTCTATTTTCAAAAGGGCCATATTTCACATAAATTTCAAGAGGCAACTCAATCGCTACCTGATCTGAAAAGGACTCTTCCTTCCCGTCTTTATAAAAACGGCTAATATTTTTTGACCCGACTGGTATAAAATCCATCTTATTTTCCTTTGCTTTGAATAGCATTAAAATGTACTCTTAACCCTACATAAAATGTTCTTCCGGCAGCTGGCTCAAAAAACCTGTTTGCTGCTGCATTGATTCTTAAATTTGAATAATAATCAACGTTTAACAGGTTTTTGACCCCTCCTAAAATTTCTAAGCCTCCCCTTTTGGTCGGCAGACTATATTGGCATCGGGCTCCAATTAAAAAATAAGCGGGAACTGCTACAGAATTATTATCATTGGCAAATTGTTTTCCAAGCCATCTCAAGTTTCCTGAAATAAAAAAGGATTGATGTAATTGTGCTCTTAATTCTGAAAACAACTGAAAGGGTGAAAATCCCGGTACCCAGTTTCCCTTATAATTTTGATTGCCCGATGGATAATCTCTGAAGGTGTGACTTGCCAGGGTCAAGGAGGTAATAGCATTTATATTTTTCTCAGGGAAAAAATGGGTGAAAATTTCTAAACCATTCCTCCTGGAAATGCCTGCATTTTTATAAAAAGTTCTACCAGGAAAAGCGGCTAAACCGTAAGCTATCCACTCGTCTTTTAAATCTATCTGATAAATAGAAAATTCAGATTTTATCCATTTAACATTTTTAAACCGATACCCCAGAGAATATTGAGTGGAAGTTTGAGGTTTTAAGTCTGGATTAAAGCCACCAGCATTACTTGGATTTGCACTTAATTCGGTCAGCGCCGGCGTTTCAAAATGCTTACTCCAATCACCAAAAATACTCGAATTGGCATTTGGTTTAAAAACAAAGCCTAAAGAAGGATTTAGCCTGAGGTAGTCAATATCCCCACTATTTTCACCGTCTGTCAAAAAAAGATCTTCGACACCCAACTTAATTTTATCTAATCTGGCACCAACAATACCCTCCCATTTTGGAGTAAAAAAATATCGGTATTGACCATAAATTCCCCCTCCCTGGAAAAACTCTTTTTGATCCAGATTAAGATTGCCTTTAACCCCCAATTTATTAGCAAATCTTTGACGGTCATCTACCTGGCTAGAAGCCTCCATACCAATTAACCATTGATAATTTGGTT
>Ga0209088_10000111_pt1 | contig 59209 bp, 61 predicted proteins | sample S_140625_EF_Meta_FD_187324 | JGI IMG/M metagenome (GOLD analysis project Ga0209088, IMG submission 187324) | Freshwater microbial communities from Lake Simoncouche, Canada to study carbon cycling - S_140625_EF_MetaG (SPAdes) (version 2) | ecosystem: Environmental > Aquatic > Freshwater > Lake ... | reverse complement strand
GTTCTGTTGTTTCTTTGTAGTCTGGATATTTTGCCAGTGTTTTTATTGTTGGTTCTTTAAATACAACAACTAAATTTTCATTTAATTTAACTTTATTATTAGCTTTTGATTTTGTTAATTTAACGTCTTTTAATAAATTTATTTTAATATTAACGTCTTCTGCAGTCACTGGGCATTTGATTGTAAATCCTTCTACTTCGCCTATAGATTTTGCTCGAAGCAATAGAAACATGTGTTCAAAATCTGCAATAGACCAGTCTTTAGAACCACCAAAACAGGTGGAAATTATATTAGTTAATGTTTTTAGTATGGTTTGTTTGTTTTCAGAGTGTTTTGCCAACAACATGGCCTTTTCCTCAGAAACAATCATTGGTCTAAAACACACTTCTTTTCCTGAAGCTAATATTTCGCAGTACTGCGGTAGAGACGATAATAAAAGATCTTTAATGGCCATAATTAAGTTTCTAACCCATTTGTTGCGTCAAACGCTCTATAGTATCTATAGTTCATATCCACACTTAAAGTTAAATAATCGTTAGGAGCATCATTCATCATTTGAGTTGGAAGTATTGTGCTTGGCCACGCTTGATATAGTGTTATTCGTCTATTAGTATTTCCGTTTTGGTCTAGAGCGTAAATATCAACAGTACTGCTAATATTATTTTGATAATTTACTATAATTGAATTTTTAAAAGAAGATGTGGTATCGTTAATAAACATGATATTCATCCAAGCTTCAAAAAATCTTCTGGCTTGCCATTTAGAATCCACTATAAAGTCTATTATAAATCTTTCATCAAATCCTCTTTTTAGAGGAATATCAATCTCAGCACCAGAAGGAGACATGGTATCAGGAAAGTACGTGATTACTTGTTGTGGAATTTGTACTGTTGTTGCAAATAAAGATATTTGATTGTTTTTTATAGTAAATTGGCCAGGATATTGTGTGGTTATTTGGGTTGGAACATTAATAACCACCTTGAATCTGTTTGATCGTTGAAATCCGGATACTCCCTGAAAAAAACTAATCAGTGAATTTACGTCGTTGTTGTCTGGATATGCCATTTTAGCCTTTAAATAGGTTTTCTTCTGTTAATATTTTAAAAGTCCACCCTTTATCTTTACAGTACGCGTTTGCTGCTTTCCATTTACACGTGTTGGTTTCGTATGTGATGCATTCGTTTAGATACGCTCTTTTATTCTTTCTAGGAGCTGGCTGTATTGTTTGCTTTTTAGGTTTTATTTCCACCATGAAAGTTTCAACTTGTTCGCCTTTTAATGCTTCAAACACAAAATCTGGGTAATATTGGTGTATCTGTCTGTCTATTGTAGACAGATATGGAATTTTTATTTCTTCGCTAGACCATCTGACAACATTATTGTTTTCATCCAAATACTTGCAGAACTTACGTTCCCAATTAGAACGACAAACAATGTTGGCGTAATTGCCAACATATTTTTGTGGATTTTTTGGTTCATATTTAGTTTTATACGCCATGTAAATTCCAATATATATTTATAACACAAATGGCACAACCAGTAAATCCAAATACCAGCAATTATTACCAATTTCCACCACCAGGAGACGAATACGAAAACGAGATTCCTGTCTGGATGACGTTTTATGCAAAAGACTGGACTACTTTTAATAGTGGCAGAACAAGAACTTCTATAAAAAATACACCAGGCCTTGTTATATCTATTCCATACCCAAGACAAATGAATACCAGTAATAGTCAAACGTATACTGCTGGTGGTAGTCTAAATGTTCAATCTGTGGAAACCGGCAATTTATTAGGAACACTCGGCCAACAAATAGCAGCAACAAAAGAACTTGCTAACAGCTTTTTTAGTGGCGGATCCATAATTCGATTTGATCACTTTGAGACTATTTTAGAACCGGGTGCTAGACGAACTCACAGTTTTGAAATAAACATGGTGGCTAAAAATGAAAAACAAGCAAAAATAGCAAATACTATAGCCCTGATTTTTCAAAATAACTGCTTTCCTATAGCAAATACTGCATCACTTTTAACCATGAAACATCCGTATATTTGGTGTTTTGAGGCAACTTCTACTAATAAATCAAATTTTGTTCCAGACTACTGGGACGGACAACCATTAACATCTGTATTAAAACAGGTAGATATAAACAGATCACCAATTTTAAATACACCATTTGCTACACCAAATTACAGACCTATAGCATTAAACATTAAATTATTATTTGTAGAACTAGAACCTGCAATGCAAACTGGCATAGGTAATCAAAGCGGAACACTATCATTGATGAATAGAGCAGAACGTTTTATATCCGGTAAAGGAAGAGCAGAACCACCGCGAGGAGGGTGGAGTTAATGTTTCAATTCTTTCCTAAAATACAGTATGGATTTGATGGTGGAACTTACGAAGTTACCAATATTTTTAAGTCTATAAATTTGGTGTTTGACCGTCCGGGAGCAATTCTTACAACTCAGGCACAACCAGGTGAACGCGCCGATCAAGTTTCTTATCGTTTATATAATGATCCTCAGTACTACTGGTCTTTATTTTTAGTTAATGGTGTAAGAAATCCGTTACGTGACTGGGCCCAAACACAAGAAAGTTACAATTCTCAAATAGAATTGGAATACGATGGTTGGGTGTATCAGTTTGCTAACATCTCTGATTTTATCCCAGCAGCTGGTTCCACTGGGTTTACTGGTGATTTTTTAAAGGGGTATACTGGAACTAATCTTGATGGTATATCTGCAGGCGATATACTAATCTACGAAACAGGCACTGGTCCATTTAGTATTAAATGTTATGGTGCTGGCGGCGTGACATCCGAGTCTTCGTGCGGTTCTCCACAATACGGTCAATCCATAATCCCAGACACATTTAATCAACAACCAAATATTACTCAAATATCCAATGGCAATTATTTTAGTTCTTGTTTAGACTCTAGAGGTTACATTTACGCCTGGGGTAAAGATATAGGATTGGCTGGAATATCTACCAGCCACTGATGAGTATACTGGTTCTTTTAATAAATTTGGAGAACTTTACAAATCCAAAACAGGAAACTACTCTTACATTGACGCTTCTGGTGACAGAATTGTTGCCGTTAAAGACGGTTCCATGTATTGTTTTGGTGATGAGTGTGATGATTTCACAGTGGCTGCTTCTGGTGCAACTGGAATAGTTAAAACCGCGTGGACCAGTGATTTATCTGGTGGTGTAGCAATAAAAGAAAACGGAACTCTTGTAAATTTTGGTACATCTGCGCCAGCAGGAGTAACTTTTTATGATGCTGATTGTGGTGCTGGATTCTGTGTTGGTATTTTAGGCGCAAACTACGGTCTTACTGCTTGGGGTTCAAATACGTATCAACAACTAGTTGTTCCAGCAGGCGTTACTGGTATCACCATGGTGTCTGCCACTTATAATCACGCCCTTGCTGTGCATTCTAATGGTACTGCATACGCTTGGGGAGCAACTGCAGACGGCCAGTTAAACATTCCTACAGGAACATATACTACAGTTTCAGCAGGGCGATACCATTCTGCTGGTATTAATACCAACAAACAACTAGTTGTTTGGGGTAATATATTAAAATACGGTGATGCTGGATGTGCTGGTCAAACATTAGAAAAGGTGACTGCTTTAGGTTTGAGCGGTGCTTTTTCACAAATAGATTCTGGTTACGATCACATCATATTAAGAGGAACAGACACAAATAAAAAATATCTGGGAGTAGTTGAGACTGTTGATAATCAATACAAAAGAATATTTGTAAAAACTTATCAATTCCCAGACACACTTCCAGTATCATTTGATGATCCTTCAGGTACTATAGTTTCTGTTTGGAGATACGATTCGGCTAAAAACAAATATGTTCAAATAAGAACAATTCAAAATCAATTACTTGGTATTCAAAGATATTTGGATTCAACAAAATACATACAACAAGGTGGCCAGATATTAAATATTGGTTCTAATAATAATTGGCAAAACACATACATTTCCGGTTATCAGCAAGCAAATGACAATGATGACTTTGTAACTTTAAGAAAAGAACTTTTAGATAATGACCTTTACAATAAAACACAGATTAAGCAATTAAGTCAAACCGGTGTTAATAACCTACAAACTGCAGTGGCAAATTTATTAAAAAGTAATACAGATAATAAAATTAAAATAAGTGAATTATGAGCGAACCGAACATACCATTTCCTAACATTATTGGTTTAAAAGTCACGATTGGTAATTTAGAAATATTTCCAAAAGATCCAAAAAGTGATACAGGAGATCCAAATTATGAACCAGTATTATTTGAACAAATTACTATAGATGAAGACATGTTTGCTGAGTCTATTTTTGGTTCTATAGAGTTTGTAGATCCTAGTCCTAATCTTTCTTACGCTAATAAATTAAGTTTTGATAATGTTGTAAAAATTACACACAATATTTCAGCAAATGAAACAGAAACTTTTGAATTTGATATTGTGGATATTCAGGTGCCTACAGATCTAGCTTCAAAGCGTTTAACAGGACCAGACGGACGGCCAGCTAAAATTATTGTTCGTTTTGCTTCTAAACTGTTTTTGTATAGAAATTTTGATACCACATACGTACAAGATTTTATTGGTAAAATATCAAAAACTGCAGATTATGATAAAGAAGAATTTGTTGAAGGTATTGATTTACAAAAATCTGAAGAACCAATGGATGGGTTTATTCAAGATATAATATCTAAAGTAAATCCAAACAAGGAACTAAAAGCAGATCCCACATTCAACGATATCTGGTATAAACACGATCCGTTTCTTTACCCTTGGTCTAAAGCTGGTAATACTTCCAGACTTTCACAAATAATGAATTACGTTGCTGAGTACGCTTGTTACGCCAAAAATCCAAAAGCAGTTAATTTTTTCTTTTGGGAAGATCTATACAACTGGAATTTTAGATGTATTGAAAGCCTAGTGGAAGAGTATGAAAAAGAAACGTATCCTCATTTATCTTTTAGTCCAGTACTAGACGAAAATGCAGCAAACGCTATAGTTTCTTTTGAAGTTATAAACGCAATAAGTCCACCAAATTTATTTGATAAAGGTGCTTTTATCGGAGAATATTTGCGTGTTAAACCTAGATGGGATGATATCTATAGCGACTTTTTGGATACTAACGGTCAATTAAGTAAAGTGTTATACAAATACGATTACGGAGATGAAGGTGGAGATTGGAAAAAGATAGCAAAAGATCCAATTAAAAATTATCCTGGAGCTCTTAGTACAACTTGTCGCATTACTGATACTAATTACGGTTATTATTCTTATCCGTATAATAGTTTAGAATCTCCTTGGTGGAACTATTATGATAGATACGATTCTTATGTTGGTGATGAAACTTTTGAAATCGAACCAGAAAGACTGGAAAATAATTTTTGGAGATCAGAATCAGATTTTTGTGAGTTGCCTGGTGGTTGGTTAAAGAAAATTTGGAGAACGATCAAATGGCCTTTAATTACAACTCGCCAAGAATACGCACAAGCAAAAAGATTAAAGAAAAAATGGGAAGTTTATAAAAATAGTGTTTGTTGTGTAAGACCAGTTCCTGAAACATTCTTTGCGGTATTAACTGGTGCAGAAAAAATTTATGGCAGTAATGGTGCAATAAATTACGAAGTAGATCAAGATATAGAAAAAGATTCCAGTGGTGTGTGGAAATACACATGGACTGAAGTAGAATTTTGGCCAAGAGATCAAGCTGCAAGCATATTATCTGATTCATTTTATCAAATAATAGAGTTTGAAGATAATAGTTTTCCGTTTGTTTTCATTAAACCACAAGGTGCAGCACAAGGAATGGCACCACCAGAACCAAACATAGAAGAATTTCCAGACACCAGAGCTTATAATTTAAATGAAATTTTAAACTCAAGAATTCCCGATGATTTTGAATTGTATGGTGGTAATGCCGGTCCTTGGACATTAATGATGAATCCGGGCATTAGTGATGGTTTAGGAGTAACGGCTAACAAAGGATCATTATCATCATATCCTAATAATTTTGCAATGATGCCAGTAGGTAAATTTAGAGTTCTAACTGGTGATTGTCCACCTGCATTTGACGACGATGGAACCCAACCTTTTACCGATGATTTTTATTTTGGTGGTAGAATAGTACAAATGTACAGAATACCAAAACAAACATTAACGGGAATACAAAGTATATCACTAGCAAGTTCTGATATTTACACACAAAAAACATCAATACCAACAGATAATTTATATTTGTTTGATGTAGAAAACGGCCATGACGGTTTGTGTGCCGACTGTTAAACATTAAATATATAATAAAAATGTCTCAATTTCCATACAACACAACAAGCGACGAATACTCGTATCCTCCGTATAAAAAAGGAATAAATTCTTTTTATACGGATAATAAGTATTCTTGTATGAGTCCGTATGGGCCAGTTTCTAATATAAACTGCCCTAAAGATCAACCGTACTGCACATGTCCAGATAAAGTTGCAGAATTAAAACCTTCTGATGCAGAACCAAGCGATACCTATCTGGCAGAATTAAAAAATGGAACAAGCGAGTGTTTATTAATTAAACAAAAATTAAACACTGATTGGATTGGAATAGATTACGGCAATCCCCATGCAGACTATAATTGCACAAATTGTGATAGTCCTACTGAACAAAAATTTACTGCTGTTAGTGGTGTAAATGCTGATTGGAAACCGTATGTTGAAGTAGAAATTAATACTGACAGTGGTGGTGATGCCGGTGGTGGTGAACAGTTGGTTGCTACATCAGATAAAAAATATTATTACAATTACGATAAACGAAAATTATTTGGTGAATCGCCATTTCCACCAGATTCCAGTGAAGTTTTAGATAATACGGTAGATTGTGGAAATACCAGTTTAATTGGTCCATATTTTAAATACTATAAAGAATATTCAAAAACTGCGGCTACATTTTGGAACACTCCACCAAAAACACCACTTCTTAGAAGAGCTCAAACCACATTAATGAACACTCAAAGAATTAAAATTCTTGTTCACGGTAATTTTAACGCTAGACCAGGAAGAATGGTAAATGTAGATTACTTTAATTTTGGTGGTCGTTGGATGATTTACAAAATACAAAGAATCTTAACAGCACAAAAACATTCCATGTATCTCTATCTTATGCGAGACGGAGTAGCATAAAATGGCAAAATACACAGACATAGATCTATATCTAACTAAAAACGAAATAACCAACGATATTAATTATAAATTGGATATTGCTGCAATAGGCCAGTCTATTAAAAATATAATATTAACAACCAAAGGAGAACGATTCTTTGATTTTACTTTTGGTGGAAACGCTTACGATTTAGTTTTTAATCAGTTATCTCCTTTGCGTACAAGACTGAAAGAAAAAGAATTGACAGCTGCTATAGGAGTACACGAACCTAGAGCTATTGTTCAAAGCCTAAATATTACAGATTCTAATTTGGGTTATTGGAATATAGAAATAACATATTCTCCTGTCTATGATCAATCTATAACAAAAAGTATCACTCTAACAGTAGGTAACGACAAGTAATGGCTAATCCTAAAATAAACATCTCATCATTAGACTTTGACAGCATCAAAACGTCTTTAAAGACCTATTTAAGTGGTTTAAAGAACGCCGATGGTACTCTTACCTTTGAAGGATATGACTTTGATGGAGCCGGTATTAATGTATTGTTAGATATTTTATCTTATAATACATTGTACTACTCTTTTTACAGTAATATGATTGGTAATGAAACTTTCTTAGATACCGCTCAGATAGAAAATAATATAGTTTCATTAGTAAAACCTCTAGGGTATCTTGTTACCGGTAAATCTGCTTCTAAAACAGAAATGACAGTCAAGTCTGTATCTACAACCGATACTCTAACCGCTTACACTGATTTTTTCACTGCTTTAAGCACATCGGGTGCTTCTTATAAATTTTATCCAATACAAAATTATAGCTTGGCGTCCGGAGCAAGTACTAATATTGTACTGTACGAAGGCAGGACGGTTGCTAATAATTTACAAATAGTGGTTGATATCACAGATCAAAAAGGATTTTTGGGTAATACAAATATAGATTTAAACACATTGACTGTGAAAGTTAATGGAACTGCATGGGCACAGTATAGTGCATTTCAAGCTGATCCAGGACCAGACAGTGAAGTTTATTTCTTAGACAGAACTTCTTCAGGTTTTTACATAATATTTGGTAAAAAAACTTTAAACGATTATCAAGCAACCTTTGGTAAACAAATTACAGAAAATGATGTGGTTACTGTTTCTTATATGGTACCGTCTGGAACGGTTGCCAACAATATAACTTCAATCAAAAATAGTAAAGTTACTGCATCATCAACAAGCAAGTCTGCTGGTGGTACGGATGGTGTAGATTTAAATCTTGTAAAATTCTTTGCCCCCAAAATGTTTGCAGCAAATGATCGTGCAGTAACTAAAGACGATTATTATGGTTTATTATTTTCTTCAAATATTCTACCATCCTCAATAACACAATCCGAGCAAGTAAATGTTTGGGGTGGCGAAGAAGCAGATCCTCCAGCATTTGGAAGAGTGTTTATTTCATATGCAGATACCACATTAACAACAAATACTGCTTCTGTCAAGAAGAGCATAGCTTTCTTAAAAAATAAATCAGTGGTTACCGTTCTTCCAGAATATGTTCAACCACAAACAATTACAGCACAGTTGTCTATTATTGCGACTGGAGCAAGTACTGCAGAATTAGCGGGTATCAAAAAATTAATAGAAGATAATTATAATACCACTTTGATTTTTAATAATTCAGTAGTACTAACCGATATAAAAAACCTAATAACCGATAATTATTCCAGCGTAAGACGAGTAGATATGAGTTCTGCTAGTCTATTATTGGTGGTAAAAGGTTCTGGTTCTGATAAAGCACTATACTTTAAAAATCAATTAAATGATCCTTCCACAGCAGGAGCAGTTGTGTTTTCTACTTCTTTTAGTTACAAAGGAGTAACAATAAATTTGGTGGACCAAAAGATAAACAGCACTGAAGGATATTTGGTGGCACGCAACGCTTCAACCGGAGCAATAATTAATAGTTTTGGTAATTTAGGATCTGTTGATTATTCTATAGGTAGTGTTGCTATTAACGGTAATGTTTTATTGGCTGGCACAGACATAACCGTGACAGCAAAACCAAAATACACAGATTCAATAACAATAAAAAATGAATTTTTAGTTAATGTTTCGGCAACAGTAACCGGAGCATAATATAAATGATACTATTATTCTTCAATAAAAATAAACAAAACAAAGAATACGGTACAAATCGAGACCTTTCTACTCTCGATACAGAACCGACAGCTCAATTTAAATCATTAGCACAACCGGTAGCTTCTTATTACGCTCCAACAGTAGATTTAACCACTTCTTGTAATTACCCTTTAAATATACGAGAACTTTTTCCGTACTGGTTAAGATTAACTTCTAATGGTGATTCTGTTTTAATATCCTTGACCCAAAAATATTATCAGTGGTTAACTTGCAATACTAAAGATATAAACACTTTAAGTTTTTTTCGTTTAGAAGATCTTATAGATTTAGAAAATATTCCAGACGAATTAATTGAACATTTATCTAATACTTATTTAAATGCTTTACCCGCTGATTCTATTAATAACAATATTGTTAGCCCGGAAAAAGTTAAAAATATTATTGATAACATTAAAGTAAATCTTTACTCTAAAAAGGGAGCAGAAGACGGATTTAAATACGTAATTAATCAATTTTTTGGTGTAGATCCAGATTTAATATCAATATCTTATCCTAAACGATACGTTTTACGATTAAACGGAGGCAGATACGATTGGATGTCAGATAATCTGGCTTCTGCTACCAATTATTCCACCAATCTTGATGACTTTTATCCACAATTAACAGGCAGTTATTTAAATTATTCTGTTCTTTACGATAATGATTTGTGGCAAGAACATTCTTACGTGGTTAACGTTTCTGGTGTGTCTTTAGAAGCTTATGAAAATGTAGTAAAACCAATATTACATCCTGCTGGTACTAAAGATTTCTTCCAAGTAAGACAAGATATATTTAATAATGTATCAGACGCTACTAGTAACGTAAAAAGTGAATTGCCATTTTTGGCAAATTATGCTTTGTATAAACTAGGGTCTACTGCAAGTATTGGGTATACATTTGGTTGTTCTGGAGCCTATGGTGGCGTTACTGGTCAACCAATATACGTTTTCCCCAGTTGGGATGCAGAAATATCCAGTAAGTATTATCCAGGCATGTCATTTGGAGAGATAAATATTGGTGATTTCTTATATTTAACACCAAAAGAAGGACAAAGTTATCCAAACACAGGATTAACCTGCTCATAATATGAACGAAAAATTATCACAAAACTTTTTAAAAGAGATACAATTTCCAGAATTACATTTGGTTTTAGGTGGTTTATCTGGCCAAAGTGACCCTAATTCATTCAATCCAACTGCAGACTCTTTGGTTGCCAGAAGAATTGGTGCAACTGAAAGAGCATTAATTGCAGACAATAACGAATGGCAATACGGAAAAGTGTATACCGCATGGGGTCCAGATATTACTTCAAATTATTATGCTTATAACACCAGCAATAGAATAGTTTATATCTGTACAGACAACAAACCAAATAACCGAATAGACGAAGAATCTGCAATTTCTACCGTTATTCCATCACATACAACTCCCACAATTGAAACTTATGAGGATGGATACAGCTGGATTCCGTATTTTAAAACAGACATCACTCAACTAGAATTTTTGTCAAAAACCGATCTTCCTATTCCAAATTTAGGAAAATCACAAGCGTTTAGTTCTTTTTCAGACAAATACGAATCTCTTTGTGGTACCGGATTAACTTCTTACGGTTGTTGCTGTCTGTATTTTAAAGAAAATAGCGTAGATGAAGTAACATCAGAAGTTTATAATGCAGGTGACGTTACTAATGAAGTAATTTTTTCAGACTGCTTTGAATGTCAAAAGCTGGCAGATGCTTTAGACAGAGACGTTATCTTCTTGAGTGGTGTTACTTCTGGTGGTATCACCAGTTCCCATCCTTTAGAAAATCCGTTATGCCCAGCCACAAAAACAATAAAAACACTGAAAGACGAACTAACAGAAGAACAGTACACGCTGGTTCCGGGCTCAAGCAGAGAGTACGCCTTATATCTTCTTAACAATTTCACAAACGAAACCGGTATAATGGCTGCACGTATAGATTTAAGTGGTTTAACTCTATCTGGATATACTTCTACAACCACAGAAAATCCAGAAATAACAATTAAAGATAAAACCGGAACTGGTGCCAGAGTTAGAGTACTGACTAGTGGCTTGGATCCAACTACTGGTCGTTATCCGGTTACTGGTGTTGAGTTGTTAGCGTCTGGTACTGGCTATACCGAAGTAACAGACTGGAGCTTAAATAACACTTTTGTGGATGATTACATTAAATTGGTACATTTTCCAAGTAATTTTTATAATGATCCAACTCAATTAGTTCCCGGAAAAAGGTATAGAATCAAGGCTCAAATAACTAGTGACGAACTTGCAAGTAATGTTAATGTTCAACAAATAACTAAATTTGCGGTATTAAGTAATCCACAATTTTACGGTAGTGAAGCCACAGCAATTTACCCAGAAGGTGATCGTAATTTTAGACCATTACAAACAAACGCATTTGCTATAACTGGACCATTTACTGAAGTAGGATAAGGAATAATACATGGCATACAATCCCGGATCATTTCAAGAAGTTTTTTCTGTATCACAGTACCAAGCAACCACTGGTACTTCTGTTACTAAGCCAGCTTTAAACAGTTATAATATTTTTTACACCAGTTTAAACACTAAATCAAATGGTAAAGTAAGACTGGTATCAACCACCACAGAAGGTCCCGGTTATAGACTAGATGTTGCAGATAAGCGAGACATAGTTGCCGTTAATGATGAAGTAACAATTGCCAGTACCGTTTATAAAGTGAGAGAATTGGTAACTCCAGAAATTGCTCCTGACAGCGGAAAAATAGTTTCCCCCCAAATTATAAGCGATAGTCCGATTGAAGTATTTCCCAGTACTAAGCGTACTTATAGATTTGATATTAGTATAAATATAAACGACATATAAAAATGACAATACCACAACCATTCATCAGCGATTTACCGCTAAAGCAAAACCCGTTCAGAAGCAGATCAGAATCTCAAATGGATGCTGCAAAGAATTATTTTGCGGTTGCATTTAAGCCTGGTTTCCCTTTACAAGCTTCCGAATTAAATGAATTACAAGAAAATTTTTATATTCAACAAACTCTAACACAAAACATGTTTGCCAACTGGCACAATATGAATTATTTGGAACAAAATGGTGTTGGTATGCTGGCAACTCCGTGGAACGGCTGTACTCCAGTAGATCCAGCACTAGTGAGTTACACTTCAGCATCCAGTAAAGTAACAGTAACCTTTAAAGCTGGTTGGTATCTAACAAAGCAAAACAATGTTAATGGTGGATTTGGAATATGGGTGTACAACAATACAGATACTGTAATTTTAACTGATTACAGTAATTCTTCAAATCCTGGTCTTGATGGGGATTATGGAATAATTATTAAACAAAATACTATTCAATGCACCACTAATGCCACTGCAGCAACCTACGAAGACCGTTCATTACAAGATTCTTCAAACATTAACGTTATTAATGGTCCTTGTGGTGCTGCCAGATTACAAGTACAAATTATTGGTTTCGGTAAAGCAACCGATGTTGCAACCGGAGAAACTTTCTTACCAATAATAACAGCAAGCAGACCCGGAAGTTCCGTGGTTATCGCCTTTAAAAACAACTATAACATAGTGGTAGCATAATCCCATGGCAATAAGCAACCTATTATACACCGATACGTTTAAGACTTGGTTCGACACAACCAATACTGTTATTAGTACATTAAATGGAGTGACAGTTTATAATATTCTTGCTGGTGACGGTATTAGTCTTAGCAGTTCTAGTGGCGTATTTACTATTGGTCATAGTAACAATGTATCAACTGGTGTTACATTTGCTGGTAATGTAAAATTTAACGGAACAGTTTCTTTTGCTTCCAGCCCAACAGTTTCCAGCACAACCATCAGTGTACTTCCTAAAGTGTCTGGACTAACCGCAGGAAATGTTGTTCGTGTGACATCAAGCGGTGTAACTCTAGCAAAAGCAGACTCTAGAACAAACGCTGAAGTGCTGGGAATTGTTATTGGTGAAGACGCAACCTCGAATATTGTTGCGGTTAACGGTTCCATTAACAGTACTAATTTTTCATCAATAATAGGAAATGCTTTAGGAATTGCTGGTGGTACTTTGATTGCTGGTCGGGCGTACTTCTTAGATCCTGTAGTTGCTGGTGGTATTACTACAGTAGAACCACAAACTTACGGTTACGTTTCTAAACCTATGATTTTAGGTATTTGTGGTAATGCTGGTGCTTTGCTTCCTTATCGTGGTATTCAAATAGAAGGTATAAGTGCTGGTATTACTGCGGAACTTGATAATAAAATTGTAATTCAAATAGACATAGCAGACACTCCTACTGCAACAGTAAAAACTGGTGATCCTGTGATTTACTTTACAGACGATACTACAAATGACAGTAATAGTGCCAGATTTGCATCAAAAACTTATGGAAAAATAAACGGTTCTACGTATAATGTGTGTTATGTTTTAAATTTAGCTTCATCAATCGATAGAACTTGGTTGACAGGAAATAGTTTCTTAGGTTTAATTAGTAAAATTTTAGTAAATGATGGTACCAAATATATTTTAGAAGTTACTTTACCGGGTGGCTCATTTAATACTTTAATTTCTGATTTAGACACAAATTTCTTTACAACAACAACTAAAACAGATCAGTTAATATTAGATTCCAGTGGTCGTTTAATCACTGGTATAAATGCTGTTGCTCTCAATAAAGCCAAGTTTGTTGATTTTATTAAAACTGATGCTTCAAATGCAAAAATAATTATTGGTGCGCGTGATGCAACAGGTTCTGGTGGCAGTTCATATGTTGGAGCTGGATCAGTTGCAACTAGTGGAACTACTGCTGCTTTAGAGTATGATAATTTAATTCCTAATGGTGCATTTTCTATCTGGCAACGACAAGCAACTTCATTAACTGCCGGTAGTTTAAATACTTACTCTACACCATTTGCTGACAGATGGTTTGTGGTGAAGAACGGTTTAACCGGCATTTCTGGTCTAACATTAAACACTAGCAGACAAACTTTTGACTCAAATCAAACTTCAGTACCAGGTTCTCCACTATATTACGTGGATTTTAACACACAATACTCTGGTATTAGTGCTGCACAAAATAGACCAAGACTAGAAAACGTTCAAAGTGAAGCCAGACTGCTTCAAGGACAACAAGCAACCTTATCATTCTGGGCCAAGTCTACTGTGAGTGGTTCTACTTTAGATATTGTTTATAACCGATATAAAGACACTTACGCCAATTCTGCTGCGGTAAAAACTGCAACCGAATCTCGTGTAAATGTAACTTATCCAACCGGCATCACACTGAACACTTTATGGAATCAATACCAATACACATTCACTCCAGCTGTTGCAGGATTTACTTTAGGTGTAACAGAAACCGGTTGGTTAGCTGTCGGACTAGAATTCCCGTCCAGCACGGCCACGGTTAGCTTGGCTCAAGTTCAACTAGAACTTGGTGGCGATGTGACTGACGCAATTTATAAAGATCCTAAACTAGAACTGGAAAGATGTAGTCCGTATTATCTGAGAACTTACGATTGGGATCAAAACAACGGTTTCACCGGCAGTTCTCGTTTCAACGAACAAAAACTACAACTTGGTAATCTAAATTCACAAAGATTTTACACAATACCGTTCCCAGTAGAAACTGTAACTACACCAACAATAACTTTGTATTCTCCAAGCGGTCAACAAGGAGACGCATACAATGTTAACACTGGAAAAGATATGCGTTATTCTGGAGACGGATTAGTAAATCTTCCTTGGGATACCACAACCAGCCGAACAACTTCAGCTTGGCCAAGTCCAAACATATCAGCAATTTCTGCTTCAAAGAATGGCATGATTTTAAGTATATTGAATGGTGCTACCCACTTAGACACACTAACATTCCATTATGTTGCAGACGCAGACTTAAATCTTAACGTATAAGGATAACGGATGACATCTTTCTCCACATCAAATCAAAACACCCGAGTATTTGCACCGTACACTATATTAACTCAAGATACCAGTCGTCTGGCAATTAGTATTAAAACTACAGACGGATTACCAACAACCGGAATCACTGCAGGAGACGTTATCCGATGGGACGTACCAACCGGAGGATACACTCTATCAGTAGCAAGTACAGAACCAAAAGCTGAAGTATTAGGTGTGGTTGAAAGTGTCAACGCTAGTGGTTGCACGGTTGTTTTAACTGGATCTATTCAATACCCCAGTTCCAGATTAAGTGCTATAACCAGTGGTGGAGCAGGCAACGTAGACGTTTTATTCTTGAGTGATACTGTTTCTGGTGGTTTAACCGGAACTGTAGACATGAGCACTTCTGGTGAGAAAATTATCAAACCAGTCATGCAAGTGGCCCCACACAGCATTTACAATGCAGTAGTGACTAATTACGTTGGTTATAAAGCAGGAAATCAAGCCACAATCAGCGAAAATGTTGGTGGTCTACCTATAGGTTCTGTGGTGTACTTCCCGGCTGATTATGTAAATTACACCAGTTTTATTAATTCTGGTGGATGGACACAACTTCAAAGCAGCAATAATTACTTTAGTGTGTCAACATATCCAGATTTATATCAAGTATGGGTTACTGCTTGGACTACAGCCGGATACATTGAAAGAGTTATTGTTTCTAGTGGTACTGTGACTAGTAGTTCTCCACGAGGAATAGTAACACAAAATAGTGTTAGTGTAGGTACTGTCTACGGATCAGGAACTAGCCCCTCTCCATACATTGATATACTTAAAACTCGCACACAATCTTTAATAAACACAACACAAACATTAACAATAAATGGAAATCCATATAGTGCTTCTTCAACCAGCATTTCTCAATTTGAAGTGCCTCCTGTAACCGACACAAATCCTCCTGTTCAAAACAGCGCAAACTTTACTCCATGGATCAAAACTCAACAATCTAGCCGAGTAACCATACCAGACGCTCTCAGCATAGCTTCTCTTGATGTGTCTGGAACTGTGGCTGTTGGTTCTATAACCGATCTAGAAGCAAAAATATCATTACTCGAAACTCGTTTGAATCTACTAAAAAATAATACTGTTCCATCACTGTGGTAATCCGGAGAAACATTAAATGAACATTCTGAGTTCCAGCTCAGTCAATCTATTCGGATCGCAGTACAGTGTTACCGGACCTACCGGGCCTACAGGTGCTACCGGTATAACAGGTGCCACTGGTATTGGTTTAACAGGAAACACAGGACCAAGTATTGTTGGTATCACTCTGGTAAATCGGTATCTTATTACTACATTTTCTAACGGTAAAACTTATGGTACTGCTACTCAAATATATGGTGCAACCGGAAATGCATCATACTCACTGGCGGTAAACAATCTGGGTAATGGTATTAGTTTGGCTTACGGTATTAGTGGTAGTGATATACTGTTACGTCCTGTTAGATTTGTAAATAATTCAAATTCTGTTTTGTCTGTCGTAGATCGGGTAAACTATATTGATATATCTTTGCAGAACATTTCTCAAGGCGTAACTGTTGCTGCCAGTTCTACCACAGACAGAAATTTCTTAAGATTTAATTCTTCCGGAAAGCTTGAAAGAATACCAAATACGTCCGGTATTACTTACTTACAAAGTACAGGAATATCTGGGCCACCTGTTCAAAGTGTTCGTTTTGTAAACGCAAACGTGTTTGAACACGTAAGAGGAGCTGGATGGACAGGTTCTACAGGAGCTGTTTATTGCGAGCACTCTGGCAATGGTATAACTTGTACGTTTAATCCGTTTACTGCTGAATACGATTCATTGATGTTTGGTGCCAGATCTAGAGTATTTGTTGCAGATTTTGCAAATAATACTGGAACCATAGTTGTTAATGATTACACACCAGACCAAAATGCATACGCATTTGATTTAATTGTTTCTGGTGCAAAGAATCCTAGAGATATAACAAAACGATTCAGTTCAAACATTTTTTGGCCACAACAACAATCTCCTTGTTTGTCGGTGGATGGTGTTACCTGTGATATGAAGATTTCTTTCTTCGGTATAAATGGTAGCTGGTATGCTACTGCTGTACCAACATCAACTAAATGTGATACCACATTATATCAAACAAATTGCAGTACTAGTTCTGGATCTGGTCAATCTTATTTGGGCACTATTGTGGGTGCGTGTTGTAAATCTGACGGTACGTGTGTTGAAACCATAGCGTCTAATTGTACTGGATTTTTTCATGGAGCAGGAACTACGTGTGGTCCTGCCACAGATTTTATCTGCGATAAGCCGGGTTGTTGTTGTCAAGAAACTACTTCCGGCAGTACAAAGATAAGAGAAGCAATTTCTGATCAATTAACCTGTACTGACTGTTTACAACGATTAGCTTCTCAAACCGTAAAATTTGCAGGAAATTTTACAAGCACAGCAACCACTAATTGTAATAAGATATTTGACAGGATAGGTGCGTGCTGTGATGGCCGAGGAAATTGTCAAGAATTGCCGTATAATACTTGCGTATCGTCTGGTGGTTTTTATCAAGGAGACTCCAGTTCTTGTTTTGACACATTAGGTCGTGCTGTTTGTGCTTCTGGCACTGGTCCGTGTTGCATAAATGGTTCTTGTTCACAAACATCTTTTTCTACTTGTTTTACTTCTAACGGATTTTATGGTGGTGTAACACAATCTTGTGATTCATTTATATGCCCAACCACAATATCTTGCTTGGGTTTTGTTGACGGTGTTCCTATTAGTAAAGGATCAAAATACGGTGGCGGAATTGTTGTTGATGTATTTAATCCTGGCAAAAGTTTAATTTTAGGAGCTAAAACTTTATTTTCTCCATCAGGAGTTACTGGATGTATGCCAGAAACTACTTATTCTTCTGAATTTTACACTTCTTATGTTGATCATAGAGCATACGGTATAACTAAAGACTGTAATAATATTAATGAATCTTATGTGCTTATAGTTTATCCGGATGACGTTTACATTGATTCAAAATTAAATATTAAATCTCCAGATGAAACGTATCAATATAACACATTCCCATGGGGAGCAACTGGATCATCTTGGGGCCCTATGCCAGGTGGAAATGATATTACATATAATGATAATCCGTACGAATATTATACTACAAAATTTTATCTTAAAGAAGGATACTGGGCACAGGGATTTACTGGTGCAACATTAGCTCAAATAATATTACGTGATACGTTTGTCACATGTTCTACATCAACAGGTCTGGGTAATGGTGGCGAATCTCGTGCATTTGATACAGCATCAGAAACTCCCAAATTATTTGGTTATTGGAAAACATCTTGGGGACTTTACAATACTATTCGAGCAGTTAATGCAAATAATGCTTATTGGCAACGAGCAGTAAATCCTCCTGGCACAAATCCTATAAATTACAATCAATTCTACGCAGTAACCACAATTCCAAATGCATTTAGAGCAACCAGATTATTGTCTGATGGATTGACTTCCGATACTCAAACAGCAACTCCAAACAACGCAATACTTTCTGGATGGTATTTACCAAGCCACGATGAAATGGCTTTTATTGCAGCAAATACAACAAATACTTTTGGTTACAATATTAATCAAAATTTAGTTGTAAACGGTGAACCATTAAATGGAACGTATTGGACTTCTACTGGTGCTTTTAATTTTGCAAAACTAGAAGGATGTTATGGTGAATTTATTATAAATGGAGTAAAAACACAAATTACTTCTTCTCCAGGTTCTGTTGCAATTGCCATGAATATTGATGTTAATGGTGATATAAACAATTATAAAGTGTATAAAGCTAGCAGACAGGATTTATATAAAGTAAGACCTGTTCGTATGTTGCGTTGCGACGGGTTGATTCCAGCTAGTAGTAAATTATGGAAGATACCACCAGTATATAAAGATAGAATAGTAAATAAAAATCAGACAATAAATAATACAACCACACCAACACTTCCGAGCTCCCCACTATGAGTAGACTAGGATCCAGTAATATCCCAATTGGTAATATGCCGATAGCCAACACCTTTATTGGTGCTACTGGTTCCACAGGTCCAACCGGTCCAACCGGTCCAACTGGAGGTAATAACGGAGCAACCGGAGCCACCGGACTTGGTGTTGCATTCATAACAAAAATAGATGCAAACGGAATAACTGTACACTTAATTGATGGAACCAAAATATCAATAACTGGCCTTTCAGGCAATACTCCAACAGATTTTTCTGGTTTAGTATCTACCAATCCGTTTGATGTTAAAGGTGTAACCGGAGTTGATACTAATGCTTTTAGTATTGTTAGCAATAATCCAGTAATAGGTTTAACTGCTTACTTTAAATCTATTTTTGGTTCTGCTGGATTAAGTTTAACTTACAGTGGTAATAATTTAATATTCAAAGGAGTAACTGCAACTTCTTCTAATGCATTAGGTGTTAGTGGTACTGTTTTATATGCGTTAGGAAATACAGCTAATACTTTACTAGACAAAACAGGAAACAGAGTATTTCGTTATCAAACAGTAACTAGTGGATCCACGACAGCACATCTAGCAAGTGCGTTAATGGGTTCCTTTTTGCAAGGCAAAAATACCACAGGTATTACAAATGTAAATCTTATCAATATAACTGGAATCACTGCCTTGGTTACAAATCCTTGGGATTCTTCAGTTAATTCATTTTATAAGTCTGGAAATACTTGGACCAGTAAGCAAATTTATCACACCGGCTATAAAGGTGTAACCGGAACAAACCAAAATTCTGGTATAACTTATATAAGTTCTGATATTTTTAACGACACCAATACCACAACATACCAAAACAAAATTATTGGTTCTTGTTGTTACTGTAATTCAAATGGAGCAAAAACGTGTTTAGATTATATCACTCGATATGTCTGCGAAAACAATTTAAGTGGTAATTTTTCTCCCAATCCCTGTATCAATAGAAGAACGCAAGACTGTGATGATTTTGGTGCTTGTTGTATTAATGGAACCTGTGTAGACACTAATCGCACAGTTTGTTTGCAATATGGTGGTGTTTTTGATTCCGCCACTTCTTGCTCGGCAAATCCGCCTCCTTGTTAATATTATAAATAAAATAAACTATGCCTTCAATTATAGGAAACAGCACAATAGGAAATTTGATTGGTCGAACCGGTCCAACAGGACCTACTGGATCCATCGGTCCAGCCGGATTGCGTGGTGCGATCGGTATAACTTCAGGTCCTACTGGTGCTACTGGTGTTTGGATTATAAACGCGGTTTCTGATCTGGTTTCTAGTGGAATAACATTCGAGTTATCTAACGGAACTATACTAGGTCCATTATTTGGATTTACTGGCCCAACCGGAAGTTACTCAGATTCCCGAGGCGTTTCTTTGCAGTCTGGTGCAACTTATTATTCTGGATTTTCCAGTGTAATATCTGGAAAAACTTTTGAATTTCGAGGAATTTGTGGTGGTGGAAATATAGCAGCAACTTTAAGTTCTGATGGTTCTGAAATTTTATTAACTGTATCACCAATTACTGACAGTGGAGTTTACGGAACTACCACAGCAAACTATGTGGTGTACACTGCTGATACCTTTTCAGCAACTACGACAAGAATAGGAGTAACCGGTTCTAATTCTGTTCTATCGTTTGGATTAACAGCAGATAATGGTGCAACCGGTAGTTCTATTAAAGTTTATTCAGAATTTGTAGAACCTTTTTATAATCTAACACCTATGGCCAGAAATATAGTAACTGGAACAACAAACGATATAGTTTTAGCAGTGGATTCCAGTGGTTTCACAATTAATCTGGACAAATATTCTGTTTATCAATTAAAGACTCCAATTGGAATAACAGCATTTACAACAAGCGCAGATAATTCTGTTTTACAGTCTTACACACTGTTTGTACAAGGCCAAGACGTTTGGAATTTTCCTTCAAATGTATATTTTGAAAATACTGATAAAGGAATAGGTAAATACGGATTCCTGGAAGGCATGAACATTGTTCATATGTGGAGTGAGAACGGTGGTCTTACTTTTAATGCTGCATTTGTTGATCGAGGTATAGGAAAAACAGGAAAATTTTACAGTGATCCAGTAGGATCGTGTTGCTGGCAAGATATTAATTATTGTTGGGATAATATATCTGGATCTGATTGTGAAGCACGAACACTAGGTGAAGGAGTGTTTACTCCACTCACCAGCTGTACTCAAACTTGTGGAAGAATTGGTTACTGTTGTAGTCAAGGTACTTGTTATGATAATTCAAATGAAAATACGTGCAATGAAATAAATGGTGTGTTTTCAACAACTCCATGTACTGATTGTGGTACTTCTCCAAGCACTGGAGCTTGTTGTGATGCTGGAACTTGCACAGATGGTGTACTGCCAGCAAACTGTACTGGAGGAAAAACTTTTTATTCGGGTCTCGCGTGCAGTGATCCAAGCGTTGTTTGTTCTCCAGTTTTAGGTTGTTGTATAAACAAAGACGCTTGTATTATTAACAATAATATATCACAAACCGCTTGTTTTGCTAAAGGAAGTGGATATATATGGACAGCAAGTGCTACATGTACAACTGCAGATTGTACCTCTGGTGTGTGTTGTGTCACCACTTCTTCTGGCAGCAAATCCTGTTCACCAGACGAAACACAAATATCATGTGATGCCAAAGCTATAAATGGCACAACGACAGTATTTTATCCAAACTCGACATGTGCTACCATAAATTGCTCGAATCCTCCACCACCAGTTTACGGTGCTTGTTGTAATGGTAGTGTTTGTACAGAAACTATTCGGTCTAATTGTACCGGAACTTGGAATAGCACTAAGCACTGCTCGGACGCTGTGCCACCCTGTGTTATTCCTGTGTACACTTACAGCTTTACAATATTAAATGCTGATGGTTCTCCTGTAACCGATATCATTCTTCCTGATAGCACCCCACAAGAAACACAATTCAAAATAACAGTAAGCACTACAGATCCTGCTGGTGTTAGATTACAGCTGCCAAGCACACACACAAATACACTAGGCCATGTGTTTACTATAACACAAACATATAATGGTTCTAGTTATACTGGTGGTTTGCTACCAAATGGTGCTACAGTAACCATAAAAATTAGTACCACATACGATGAATTTGGTAGAAAAAATGGTATTAAAAATACTATAAACGCAGTACTATTAGATACACTACTTAATACTAAATTTTCACAAAATATAAATTTTTATGTAGTATCTAAACCTCCTGTACCTATAGATGGGTGTAATACTTGTCAAGGTGGCAGTCCGACCGATCAATTTAAAGTACAATCACAATTTACTATAAACAGATTGTGTATGGATTGTGCTAAAGATTATGGTTCATATTTAGAATATCCTCCTGTAAAAACACAAAAGGGATTAGTTAATTTCTGTGTGTCTAAAAACGGATCTTGTGGTTGGAATGTTAATATTGATTGTATAACATATGGACCAATAGAAGAAGTTTGGGATTGTAAAGATTCTGATAAAGCATCAGACGAATGTGTTCACGCAGAATACGGGGTTGGTGTTTGGCAAGGTAATCGCCCAACAACATGCGCTTCCGGTTGTGATCCGGTTCAATGGAACTATTTACAAGAAATAAAAACACGATCTGTTGGATGTTTTAATCAAAAAAATCCAGCAACATTTTCCTGCAAAGGTCTTTCAAAGGTATTTGCATCTATTGGTGGATGCACCGGATATGTGTTAGACCCTTATTTTTCACAAATAGATTTTATACAAGCACCGCTTGCTATTGCAAGTCGCGGAATAAAACAAGATCAACAAAAACAAATTTTAAATGATTTACAAACTGCTATTTTAAATCAAACAGATATTAATGCTGGTAGTGATAACGCTTTGATGGCGTTTAATCCCGCAAAAGTAAACAAAAAAGTCACAATAAATGCAAGCGAACTCAGCTGTTGTGCTGGAAATATAGTGTTTGGTTCACTAGCAAATGGTGGGGAAATTTTAAATTTAGGATTTAATGCTCCTGCAGGCAAAACTGTAAAATACTTACTTTGGATGAATAAACTTGGCGGATCCATGCAAAGAGCCAGTGAATGTGGACAACCAGATTATTGTGGTGTATTTGGTGCACTATGTTCAGCATGTCTTTCTGGTTTTACTGCAGAACACTGTTGGGCAGGTTACAATTTAAATATATCTCGTGTTGTATTCAATAATTCAGATAAGAGTATAGACACCACTTTATCGTGTTCTGATAATTTATTTTCTACTGATACACCTATTGGATTTTCTTATTATTATAAGAAGAACAAAACCTGGGGGGATGATACTAATTGTGTGTGTAAAGAAGTGGAAGGACAACCTGATATTCTTACTGGATCTCCTTGTCCGGATTGGTCTTTGTATCTTCTTGGTGAGTTAAAAGAATCTGATTTGATTAAAACTACAGTTGGTGGTAAAACAAAATACAGTTTACAACGAGATACAATTTCTGCAGAAGATGGTTGTAAAATTCCAATTGAACAATGGGGAAAAACATGTGATACTATAGGAGCTACTCCTCAGCCTTGGGAATCGGAGTGGTGGAAATACATAGCTTTTAATTGCCTGAAACCAGTTTATAGCCAATTTAATCTTGCTGAGTTTGGAAGCAGAGAAGACATATACTTTAAATTTATGGACAAGATGTTCCGAGGCAGACATTGTGATACCGGCACAGATTTGTCTTGCTATCCACCAAACAGCTGTTTACTGTTTGGTCAATACGGTTCTTACAGTAATTGTTACTGTGATGACATATTAAATCAACCTATTCCTGTTAATTTATTTGGAGAAAGTTTAACTTTAGATATAAATGGAGTAAATACCACACAACCAAATAAATTAGAGTATAGTGTTATGAGTTATTACATTGATGAACGCACGCGTGAGAGAATTCCACAACAAAGTAGTGTTGTGTTGGACTTAGGTTACAATCCATTATTTGCATTATACCAATATAATCGAGAACAGTTTACTACAGCGATAGTTCCAGGAACACCAGACTACCCACTTCCTTTTCCTTTTGCTAACAATTCACAATATACTCAAGAATATTTTGGAGTGGTTGCAAACGCTCACATTACAGCAGGACCTGCGCTAAAAGGAGTTCCTACCATTTCTGTGGATGCTATTTGGAATAGAGACGGTTACGTAAACGAAACTGTAATGCCTTTTGGTACCATGCTTCCAAAAGTAACATCAGGAGTAGATACAACTGGTGGCAGAGAAGGTGTATTCATCAATATACGACCAAACTTAGAAAAACTTTTTAACGCAAATGGCCAACGTGGAACTATTAGTGAGTTTAAAGCTGAGGCTTGGTTGTTAAAGACAGATTTTACCGGTGTAGATTATAAGTATGAGGATAGCATTGATTATGTAACGAATCCATCAGAAAATATACTTGGATTTGTGTTTAATTTTGATGGAATCGATACTCCTGTCTGGTACAAAGCAAAAGGCGCAGACACTAAAATATACAAATTTGTATTTAAATTAACCGCAAAAACGTTAATTGGATACGACTGGCAAGGACAAGAAGCGTGGAGAACCATAACTAAAATTTTTGCGTACAATCATGCATTATATTCAGATTATGGTTTTGCTCCTACAACCCAATTTAAAAATAAATTACTAGACGGCACATTAGTATCATTAGACTGCTCACAAGTACAAGTACTGTGTGATTCATTACCGAACGGTTAACATGTCAATTCAATTCAGATCAAGAATTTCTGCTCAATACAATCCACCAACTGTAATTGGTCCTTTATCTACCGGTTGGTGTTGTGGTCTTTCTAGTGTTTCTACCAGAGCTGCATGCGATGCGGCAAACGGATATTTTATATCTGGAGCTTTTGATGGAACAGACTGCCCGTCCTCTGGACTTTGTGTTAGTAAATTGATTGGTGATGTATCGGGTGCTTGTTGTTATTGGACTAAAACCAATGGTTTATACACTCAAGGATGCACTGCAGTAAACTCTCAATTAGATTGCATTAATGCAAATCAAGGAGCTGCAGAAAATTTAGGTTATTCTTTCTATCCCGGAGAAACTTGTGTTTTTGATGGTGGTAATATACAATGCAATTCTGTTAATATTTCTGCTAGTGATGTATCTGATAATTGCAATCCTAACGACTACACTAATTGCTATAACTCAAATAATTCGATAGGAAATTGTTGTACACAAAACAATGATGGAACTATTGATTGTTCAATAAAATCTAAGAAAAATTGTTTTGGTTATTGGTCGGCTCCAAATAAAACTATTCAATCGTGTTTAGATCTTAATCCATGTTCTGGTGTTTATTTTGCAGGACTCAGTGGAGCAAAAACTCCAGCCAGAGCTTCTTTAAGCACCATAATATCTTCCACAAATCCTATAGAAACGTTACCAGCAGTAGGATCATTATATCAGGGTGGTTTATACGTTGGAGTATTTCAACCAGGATCTCCGGTAAATTCGTTGGGCAGTGAAGTATACGGAAACAGAACAACAGGAACTGCTGGAAATTATCGTGCAAGAGGAAATAGTCCTGGCACTAAAGAAAAGTCTTGGATACTGATTGCAAGTGTATCAGACTTTACAGATTTTCCGTACAACGTGGAAAACGAACCAACCAGTACACTAACAACATCAAGTTACGATGGTTTATACAACACTTACGACACAACAATATCTGAAAACAATACACTGTTGTCTCAGATTAAACAGTATAAGATTAATGGTTTCTCTGACTGGTATCTTCCCAGTCAAGACGAACTAGCACTATACTTTAAAAATATTTCGTTTGGTTATGAAACTTCTGGATTCTTTGGTTTAACTAAAGAACAGTACATGACTTCCACCGTATTCTCTTTAAATGGTGTTCAGGAGTTTAGTGGAAAAACTTTTGTGGTTGCTCAAATGGCAAATACTGAAGAAAATTACGGAAAAACAAATATGGTGTACAGAGGAAAGACCATAGGTGTAAGATTATTCCGAAGAATTTATTTGGATTCATGATATATAATTATAGGAGTTTATATTATGGGATGTGGATGCAATAAAAATAATCAAAATAATCCTGAGTTTCGTCAAGAAGGAAATCCAGAACAAGCTAAAACTATTTTGTCCCAAAAAATGGGCATGATTCAAAGTTTTGCTACTGCTTTAACTTCCCGAGGACTTGCTGGCCATAAAGTAAATAAAGCAACCAAACAATTAAGAGTACTTAGTTGTTTTGGCAATAAACATTTAGGTGGCGAATTACCGCCATGTGAGCACCTAAAGGAAAGCACTACTCCCGGAAAGCATTTCTGTGGTGGTTGCGGTTGTGGTGATAAACCAATGACTTGGTTGACTTCTAACGGTGAAGAGTACAGCAAATTAGATTATCCAAAACTAAATTGTCCTTTAAATATGCCTGGATTTACTAATTATCAACCAAGCAAGCCAGACGAGGCCAATGAACCAATCACAAGACGATATTACATTGAAAATATTGATTATAATCAAGTTGCAGGCATTCCAGTAACTCTTCCAGAAAACAAGCAAGAACCACCAGCAACTCCCCAGTCTTAAATTTCAATTTGCCATAAATACTTTTAAGGAAGTACAATGGCAGCACCAAATTCAAGACAAACCATAATCGAATACGCTTATAGACAATTAGGATCACCGGTTATTGATATAAACGTAGATTGGGAACAAGCAGAAGATCGTCTGGATGACGCTTTGCAATACTTTACTGAACGCCATTTTGATGGTGTTGAGAAAGTATTTTTTAAATATCAATTAACTCAAACCGATATTAATAACCGATACATCAATACTGAAGACATCCTTTCTCCAAACGAAGTAGACGGACCTACTGGAAAGGAAATTGTTTCTATAATTAAGGTAATGCAATTTGGTCCATTTACCAATATCAACATGTTTGATGTGCGATACCAACTAGCACTAACCGACTACTTTGGTATTAACAGAAATCTTAGTGGTGTAAACTCTATGGGTCTTGCTTCATACGACTCAACAAAACGGTATATTCAGTTGATCCAAGACATGTTTCAACCAGAAAAAACTGTAGTATTCAGTAAGGTAACCAACAGATTGTACTTAGAAATGAATTGGGGCCAAGAAACAAAAGTTGGTGACTTTATTTGTATCTGGGCGTACGCCGCACTTAATCCAGAAAAATACACCGAGATGTTCAATGATCGTTACCTTAAACGATATTTGACTGCTTTAATCAAGCGTCAATGGGGTGCAAATATGGCTAAATTTGATGGTGTGGCATTGCCTGGTGGTGTGGTGATGCGCGGTGGACAAATTTATCAGGAAGCTATTAATGAAATAGCAGCAATTGAACAACAAATGCAAAACGAATACGAATTACCAGTAAACTTTATGACAGGTTAAAATGGCAACTAATCCATATTTCAAAGATTATTCTGGTGAGCAAGATATTACAGAAGATCTAACCATCGAAATCATTAAAACGATGGGTAGAGAGATGTACTATATTCCAAGAAATATGGTGGAATTAGATAAAATTTTTGGTGAAGGAAAGCGAGTTAATTATAAAGATTCAGTTCCTATTGAAATGTATATTGATTCTGTTTCTGGATTTCAAGGACAAGGTGATATTGCCAGTAAATTTGGCATTGAAATTAAAGATAATATATTTTTAACTGTTTCAAAGAAAAGATTCATGCAGGAAATACAAACTAGATTTTCTGTAATAACCAGACCAAGAGAAGGCGATCTTATTTATTTTCCTCTTTCTAAATCTTTGTTTGAAATTAACTTTGTGGAACATGAAAATCCTTTTTATGAGCTAGGAAAATTATACTCTTATCGTTTAACCTGTGAACTGTTCACATACGATCAAGAAGGAGTTACCACTGGAACTACCGATATCGATGCAGTTCAACCGGAAAGCAGACAATACACATATCAATTTGTTACAGGAAATGATATTACAGGTATAACTACAACTAATTATTATGCAGGAGAATTTGTTTATCAAGTTGCTGGATTTACCGGCAATAATGCTCTGGAAGAAGACGCAACCGGTTCTGGTGTTATTGCAATGAAACCAGCAGGTCTGACAGGTATAATAGAACTGATTAATATAACAGGAACTATTAGTACAGGAGAAACCTTAAAGGGTGTAGACAGCGGTTTAGAGTGTTACGTATTAAGCAATACAGGTCAAACCACAAACATTGTGTTGAATAACAGTGAAGATAGAACTCCGGCAGGAGATAATGATGAAATTGAAACAGAAGCAGCTAAATTAGATTTAATTAATTTTAGCGAAATAGATCCATTTTCTGAGGGTAATTACTAATGTTTTCGCATTTTAAAAACGATTCAATAAGAAAATTAGTAATTGGTTTTGGTAGTTTATTTAACGGTATTCAACTAGAACAAAAAGACGAAAACAATAATGAACGATTATTTACCGTTCCTCTTTCTTACGCCAATAAAGAAAAGTTTGTTAAGCGTTTAACAGAACCTAGTTCGATAAGTGATAAAACACGTATTGAAATTTCTTTACCTAGAATGTCTTTTGAGCTTTTAGGTTTTGTTTATGATCCAACAAGAAGATTAAATAAAACAAACAAAAAAGTTTGTACTTCTGGTAGCAATGCAACATATATTTATTCTGAAGTGCCGTATAATTTTGTGTTTGGATTTAATGTGTTTACAAGAAATTTAGAAGAAAATTTTCAAATAATGGAACAAATATTACCGTATTTTGGACCAGAGTTTGTAATTTCTTTAAATATGAATTCTATGCAACAGGGAGTAAAAATTCCAATTTCTTTAAACACAACTACACTAACACAAGAATATGAAGGCGATTTTAGCACAAGACGGTTTATTGTTAGTTCTTATCAATTTATTGCAAAATCGTACGTTTACGGCGAAATTAAGAGTAATATTCCTGTAATTGATACTGTCAATTATCAAGCTTTGAATTTTAATATATCAGGAATAACTTATGATTCGTTTGGTTTAACTGGATAAATAATTATATGGAACCTACTGATATTATATCAAAAACTCTAGGAATAGAGTTTAATGCGCCCGAACCTATAAAAATAATAAAGCCTGAAACTAGTATAGCTGGCACTAGTTTAGATGTAGACTTTAATTATGTTCGAGACAACATCAAAGGACTTATTGATAACGGTTCTTGTGCAGTGGATGAGATCCTTAAAGTTGCAAAGGCTGGTGATTCACCAAGAGCGTATGAAGTTCTTGGACAGTTATTAAAGACGGTCTCGGAGATGAATAAAGATTTGATTGATCTATATCAAAAGTCTAAAGCAATCAAAAAAGAAGAAATTAAAGTTAACCACACCACCAACAATTCAATTTACGTTGGTTCCACTAGTGAGCTGCAAGATTTAATAAACAAAGACCGCAGCAGAAACAAGGCTCTAGACAGCCAGAAATTTTTAGACGATGGGGTATAAAAAGAAGTCAGGTTATCTTGGTAATCCTAATCTGAAAGAGATTGGTGTTACCATTGAATTTACCAAAGAACAAGTTGAAGAGTATATCAAGTGTGCTAATGATCCGGTGTATTTTATTAAAAAATACATCAAGATTGTAACCACCGATAAAGGTCTTGAGTCTTTTGGGTTGTATGATTATCAGGAAGATATTGTTAGAACAATCCAAGATAATCGCTTTGTTATTGCCAAGCTGCCTCGACAGACCGGTAAAACCACAACCACAGTTGCGTGGATGGTTCATTATCTTATATTCAATCAAAACGTAAATATAGCAATTCTTGCCAACAAGATGAAGACTGCTATGGAAATTATGAAGCGGTTGAAAGAAGCTTACGAGTATCTTCCAAAATGGCTTCAACACGGCGTTGTCGAGTGGAACAAGACTTCTATTCAGTTAGAAAATGGATCTCGTGTACTGGCTTCTGCCACCTCTGCTTCTGCTGTCCGTGGTGGTTCGTATAACGTAATCTTCATGGACGAGTTTGCTCACGTTCCAGCCAATATTGCGGATGAGTTTTTCAGCTCGGTATATCCAACTATTACATCCGGTCAAACCACTAAAGTTATCATAGTATCGACCCCAAACGGTTTAAACATGTTTTACAACCTGTGGCAGGGAGCGTCTAGAAAGACCGGAGAAGAAGGTAAGAACGAATACGTTCCAGTGGAAGTGCATTGGAGCCAAGTTCCTTTGTATCCGGGTGGTCCTCTTCGTGATCAAAAATGGAAAGAAAGAACCATCAAACAGTTGGGTGGTGGTTCTGGTGGTGAACAAAAGTTTAAGAGCGAATACGATTGTGATTTTATTGGATCGTCCAACACACTCATTTCTACCGCTAAACTTCACACTCTGGTATCAAAGTCTCCACAAACTAAAACAAGTGAAGGTCTTACTGTTTATGAAGAACCAAAACAAAACAGGGCCTATGTTATAACTGTAGATACGTCTAGAGGTCAGGGTAAAGATTACAGTGCTGCTGTTGTGTTTGATATCACTGAGGCTCCGTATCGAATAGTAGCAAAATACAGAAATAACATAATATCGCCCATGCTTTACCCAACCATATTGGCTGCGTTGGGTAGAAAATACAACACTGCATACATGCTGGTAGAAGTAAATGATATTGGTGGACAGGTTGCAGACATTTTGCATTACGATCTAGAATACGATAATCTACTGACCAGCATGAATAAAGGTAGAAGTGGCATGGTACTTAACGGTGGGTTTGGTAAAGGCGAAACCTTATTAGGTGTTAGAACTACTGCTGTTGTTAAAAAATTAGGATGTTCCATACTGAAGAGCCTGATAGAACAAGACAAGCTATTAATTCAAGACGAAGAAACAATAAAAGAACTGCTGTCGTTTATTGCAAAGTGGAACAGTTTTTCAGCGGATGATGGGCATACAGACGATTTAGTTATGTGTTTAGTTTTATTTTCTTGGGTTACTAAACAACCGTATTTTAAAGAAATTACCAATATTGACATCAGAAAAGAGTTATTTGAAGGTGAAATTAAAAAAATAGAAGAAGACGACTGGTTTAGTTTTGGGTTTATTTCAGGTATGGATGAAGACCCAATCATAGAAAATAAGCCGTCTGACGACCAAGACAACTGGATTAAGGCTTAACTCTCCAAAAATATAAATAAATACGAAAAGTAAAAATATTTTAGGAGAAAAAATGTCAGTATTTACCACACAAACCAACAATTTTACTTCTACTATTACCGGTGAAGGACCTTCTCCTTTAGTTGCAGGCGTTGTTTCTTTCAATGGTTTAGTCAATTTATTCGGCACAACCGGAACTAATGGAACTTCCGAAACAGAAATTGGTTTAATGGGTGTATCTAGTGTTAATGAATGGTTTAGCCGTCTTTACTCTAGAAATGTAGGTTTGTCTGGTCCTACCGGTTCTTGGGCTGGCGAGTGGTGGTCGGTACACAATTATTTACAATACGGTGGTATTTGTTTCATAGGAGCAACTGGTTCTACCGGTGATTATTACAACGCAACCGGCGTTTTAGGTATTACAAACACCCCAATACACAATAAATCTCTTGCTAGAATTGATGTTGTTTTTGAAGCTGGAAATACTTTCTCTGCTGGTGCTGCCGTGAATGCCGCAATGACTAGAAAAGATTGTGTAGCCATTGTTGGTAACTACAAAAGAATTACAGGCATTCCATTAACCACAACATACGCAAATCAACAAGCAGACTTTGGTGTTACTTTTACCAGCGAAAATGTTGTGTATGTTGCTGGTAGAAAGAAATTTACTGCAGGTGTTGGCACAACAGTTAATATTTTAGAAGCAGATTTAAGCCCAGATGTTGCTGGTTGTGTGGCAAGATGTGCCAGAGACGTAAATATTTGGACTTCTCCAGCAGGAAAAACTAGAGGCCGTATTTTAGGCGTTGTTGCAATGCAACAAAACTTCAGTGAAACTGATGTGTCTTATCTGAATGCGGGAGACGTAAATCCCGTAACAGTGTTCCCAGGAGAAGGCACTTTCTTGATGGGCAATAATACTTCATTTACAGGTTCTGGTTATTTGACCAAGATAAATGGCATTTTATTGGTTGCATATTTAAGAAAGCAACTAACATCGGTTGCACAAACATTCTTATTTGAAATCAATGATACAAGAACCAGACAACGAGTTGTGGCCGCTTTAAGTCCTGTTTTAGAAGGAGTAAAAACAGGAAATGGAATTTCTGATTACCGAATAGTTTGTGATGAAACAAACAATACTGCTGCTACTATTGCAGATAATAAATTAGTAATTGATGTTTATATTAATCCGTACAACACAGCAGAAACATTAGTCATTACAATTATCAACACAAATACCTCTGAAGCATTCACAGGTTAAGGAAAAATAAATGCCTAGCCATTCAATAACAGATTTTATCAACGGGTTTGGTGGTGGACACCGAATTAATAGATTTAAAGTAACAGGCAGTATTCCAACTATTAATGGTGATGGGCTGCGTGTTGGAAGCACTACTTTTAATTCGCCTTCTTTAAACACTGATATTACTGATTTTCATGTTAGAGCTGCTTCTCTACCGACATCACAATTAGGTGTTATTCCTATAAATTTTAGAGGAAGAACCGTAAATTATCCAGGAGATAGAATATATCAACCTTGGAATATAGTGATAATTGATGACAATAAAATATCAGATAAATCAAAAGATAAAATATCATTATATCGAGCATTTCATGAATGGCACGAAAGAATAAACAGCCACGCAAACAACATTTCAACATATGAAGCTGCTAATAATACAGATCCAAGCCAACATTTTGCTGGTGGATCAAATGTATTAGGAAAAACAACTCCAGCGTGGACTATAGAGCAACTAGATACTAATGGAGCCAACACAATAAGAAAGTTTGAATTGTGGAATTGTTGGCCGGTTGCTGTTGGTCCTGTTGAGTTGGATATGAGTCAAGATAATGTGTTATCAACATTTGCTGTAACTATGGTGTTCAGCCACTTAAAATTTGATTTTACTACTAGAAGTACGACATTTATTTAATAGGTGAATTTATATGGAATTAGAACTATTTGGTTTTAGTATAGGCAAAAAGAAACAACAAGAAACTGTCGAGAATCGTGATGTAATCACTCCCGATTCTTATGATGGTTCTTATGTGCTAGAAACCGGTGGTGTTTTTGGTACATACGTTGATTTCTCTGGTGCAATTCGTGATGAAAATCAGATGGTTCAACACTATCGTTCAATGGCTCTTTATCCAGAAGTGGATGCTGCTATTGAAGATATTGTGAACGAAGCTGTAGTTTTAGATCAAGACAGAAAACCAGTAAAATTAAATTTAGATCACGTAAATCTATCAGACACCATCAAAACAAAGATGTACTCTGAGTTTAATCATATACTAAAACTATTAGACTTTTCAAATCGAGCTGGCGACATTTTTCGTCGGTGGTATATTGACTCCAAGATTTTTTATTATAAGAAAGTAGATAAAAACGATCTACGAAAAGGTATTCTTGAACTGATTCCTATTGATCCAGTAAAGATTAAAAAGATCAGAAAGATTGAAAAGGATAAAGGATATTACGGAGGAATTGGGCCATTTTCTCCAGTCAAGAGTATTCAAGAGTATTACGTTTACACCGACACAGATAAAGATGCAGCATTTCCAACATCAGGTACTGGTTGGAAGATAGCACCAGATACGGTTGCTTACGCTCACTCTGGTATTATTGATTCAGCAACCAAGCGCGTTGTTGGTTACCTACAAAAAGCTGTTCGTCCTTTAAATCTGCTAAGACAAATTGAAGACGCTGTTGCCATCTACCGAATTTCTCGTGCACCAGAACGTCGTATTTTCTATGTGGACGTTGGTAATCTACCAAAGCAAAAAGCTGAACAGTATCTACGTGAATTGATGAATCGATACCGTAACAAGATTCAATACGATCCTGCTACCGGTCAAATTCGTGATGAGCGTAACCATATGAGCATGCTTGAAGATTTTTGGATGCCTCGCCGTGAAGGTGGGCGTGGCACAGAAATCAGCACTCTAGACGGTGGCCAAAACCTTGGTCAGATGGAAGACGTTCTGTACCTGCAACAAAAACTGTTCAGAGCATTAGGCGTTCCACTTTCCAGAATGATGGGCGAAAGTGGTTTCAACATGGGTCGATCTGCTGAAATCACCCGAGATGAAGTCAGATTTAATAAATTTATTGATCGTCTACGCCACCGTTTCTGCACCATATTCTTAGACATTCTAAAAACTCAAGTGATCCTTAAGGGAATTATGAGTGAGGAAGACTGGAACAGAATCAATCAAGACATTACTTTCAAATTCAATAACGATTCTTACTTTACTGAATTAAAAAATAATGATATCTTGAGAGAACGATTAGACATTATTGCTGCAGTAACTCCTTACATTGGTAGATTCTTCTCTGGTGAATACATCAGAAAGAATTTCTTAAAGCAGTCTGAAGAAGAAATTTTAGAAATTGATGCTCAAATAAACAGAGAAATGCAAAAACAATTAGAAGCCCAAGAGATGCAGGCGTATCAACAAATGATGTCTGGTGAATCGCCAGAAGAAGAACAAGCTCCAGAAGAGGAAGCACCACAATGAGCATCCCAGAAAAGTTGGTAACCATGATTCTTAGAGGCCATGCAGACAAATTTAAAGCAATTCTGCAAGAAGAATTACAACATCGAGCTTCTGTTATCATGGAAGAAATTTATCGTATTGAAACCGGTAAATTATTAGAGAGTGCGGAACAGGTAGCACCACCAGCTGTCGTTTCCACACTAAAACCAACTCCAGTTTTTGTAAAATTCTTACCAGAAAGTGCTTATAAACTAAGAGACGGAAATATTGGTATTCTAAGCCCAGTGGAACGAGAAATGGTAGGTAAACTACACGAAAGTCTAAATAATGATAACAAAGAACGAATGGTAAAATTACTCTCAGAATCTCAAGAATCCTTCAACAGAATCTTGAAATTAGCAAAAGCTCAAAATAAAAAGTAAGGAAAATTATGGAAAACAGTCAAAACCTACAATCATTCATAAATTTAGTTGTTAATGAGAATCTGGCACAAGCCAAAGAAGTTCTCAATAACCAATTAAATCAAAAACTCGCTGATGCTTTAGAAAGAAAGTTTGAAGAATTTGCTCCCAGCATTTTTGAAGCATTAGATCCTGTCGGCAAAGAAGACGAAGACGTTAACAACGACGGCAAAGTTGACAGCACTGACAAGTACCTAAAGAACCGTCGTGACGCTATCGGTAAGGCTATTGAAGGAGAAGACGATGATGAAGCCGAGGACGAGGAGCAATCTGAGGAAGAAGAAGAAGGTGGGTCCGAAAAAGAAGAAGACGAGGAAGCAGATCAGGACTCAGAAGAAGTTGACGAAGATTCAGAAGAAAAGAAAGACTGAAATCAATGAAACTAATAACCGAGACAGTTGAACAAGTAGAGTTTTTAACCGAAGCAGCTGCTGACGGTGGCAAAAATTATTTCATTGAAGGTACTTTCATGCAAGCTGATACCCTCAATCGAAACAAAAGAATGTACCCAAAGCACATTCTGTTAAATGAAGTTAATCGTTACACCAAAGAGTTTGTAAATAATAGCCGTGCTTTTGGTGAATTAAACCATCCAGCAGGCCCTACAGTAAATCTGGATCGAGTTGCTATCATTATTAAAGAGTTTAAATGTGATGGTTCAGACGTTTACGGTAAAGCTAAAGTAATGAGTACTCCCATGGGTGAGATTGTTAAAAATCTTATCAATGAAGGTGCTCGTCTTGGAGTTTCAACTCGTGGTATGGGTTCATTAAAAGCCAAAAACGGATACAACGAAGTTCAACCTGACTTCATGCTTTCCGCTGTAGACATTGTTGCAGATCCTTCAGCTCCTAATGCGTTTGTAAACGGCATCATGGAAGGCAAAGAATGGATCTGGGATAACGGCATGTTAGTTGAACGTCAAATTAAAGAATACCACCGAGAACTTTCCAGAGCGTCTGCTAGACAACTAGAGTCTAAAGGTATCAGATTGTTTGAAGACTTCCTAAACAAATTAAAATAACCAAAATGAATCAGTATAATTTAAAATTTAAACCAGGAACTCTTAAGAGTTTATTAGAACAAGCCAGCGGAGCCGGTGGTGGTGCCGGTAGTGGCGGTGGCATGGGAGCCGGTGGTGGAATCAATCAAACACATACTGGTGGTATCACTCTTCCAGATCCCCTTGGCAATACCGCATGGGATAAAGTTAAAAATGTAGCTGGACAACTTGGATATGTTAGTAAAGCGGCAACTGCATCTGCTTTAATGGGCACTCCTCCAAAAGAAGTAACAGCAGCAACAACAGGTAGATTAGGTGGTCTAGGATTTTCTAACCAAGGTATTGAAGATCGTATGAAATACTATAAAGCTGCTATTGGTGGAATAAATCCACTACAAACCGCAGCTAATGCAGCAGGCATGCTTGCTGGAACTATTGGAAACTTACCAGGTGGTTCGGTATTAGCTCAACCTTTTGTTGCAGGTGCTAATTTAGCCCAACAGTGGGCCAATGCAACCACAGAAGAACCAGCTAAACTAATGACTGCTGCTTTGTATGATCCTCGTTCATTGGGAAGAATGAAATAAAAACGTTAAAACTTAGTAAATTATAAATAAACAAGTATTAGGAAAAAATAAAATGAAAAAGACACAACAACAACGACCTGTAGTTCACGACACAACCGGTAAAGGCACTTTTGACACCACTGGAAAGGGTGCTTTCCTTGGTACACTAGACACCAGTTCTATGGAAGGACTCGCTCAACGTAATCAAATGAGCCTTCGTCCAGGTGGTTCACAATTTGCAGGTGATGCCAGCAAACTAAAGCATGAAACGAAAGACAAGGCTAACGCCCAGGCCACCACTTCTGGTGTAGACGTACCAGACACTGAACATGCTGGTCAAGATATTATTCCAGATAATGTTCAAGAGCATCTAAACGCTCTATTCGGTGGAGAGAATCTATCCGAAGAGTTCATGAACAAGGCAACCGTAGTATTTGAAGCCGTCATCAACGAGAGAACAACCGCTATCCGCGAGCAAGTTCTTCGTGAGAGTGCTGCTATCATTGAAGAAGAAGTCAGCAAGACTGTAAACGAACTAGCTACCCGTCTAGACGAGTACCTAAGCTACGTGGTGGAAGAATGGGTCAAGGAGAACAAGCTTGCTGTAGAGTCCGGTATTCGTACCGAGATCGCTGAAAGCTTTATCGGTGGCCTAAAGAGTCTGTTTGAAACCCACTACATCGAAGTTCCAGAAAAGAAGCATGACATTCTAGAAGATCTGTTCAACGAAAACAGCCAACTAGAAGACGCACTAAACGAGCAAATCAAGGCTAATGTAGATCTCAACAAAGAGATTGCTGCTGGTCGTGCTCGCGCCATCTTCCTAGAAACTGTTGCTGATCTATCTCAAGTAGACGCTGAGAGACTTGCTTCTCTAGCTGAAAGCGTAGAATTCAACAGCCCAGAAGATTTCCAAAACAAGCTCACTATTCTCAAGGAAAATTATCTTAAGGCCGCACCCGTAGCTGCCCAAGAAATGGAAACACTTACAGAACAAAGCAACGTTGCAGTAGCATCTGAAGGCCCAATGTCTGTATATGTGAATGCACTGTCACGTCAAGCCAAAACTTACTAAAATATAAATAACTTTAAATCAAGGAGAAACTTAAAATGTCAATGGACTTTAACAACACAACCCCCTACGATACACTCGTAGAAAAATGGAACCCTCTACTAAATCACGAGGCTATTCCAGAGATTCAAGATTCGTACAAGAAGAAGGTCACTGCCCAACTACTAGAAAACCAAGAGAAGGCTCTTCGTGAACAATACCTCACCGAAGCTCCTGTCAACTTTATGAACGGTAACCCAGCTACCGGTCAAGTAGGCGTCGCTTCAGGCGGTATCGCAGGTTACGACCCAATTCTAATCAGCCTAGTTCGTCGTAGCATGCCAAACCTCATGGCTTACGATCTAGCTGGCGTTCAACCAATGAGTGCACCAACCGGCCTAATCTTCGCCATGCGTTCACGCTACACCAAGCAAGGTCCTCTAGGTACCCCAGGTGGTGGTGCTAACGGCGTAGGTGCTGAAGCTCTCTTCCAAGAAGCTTGGGCTCAATTCGGTGGTTCAGGTAACACCTCTGCTGGTGCTTCAACTGCTGCTGCAGGCGGTATTGATCCAGTCGGCACAACCGGTGGTGATGCCAGATCAATTCGCGGCACAACCTTCGACATGAACGCTTTCCGTGGTCTACTAACTTCATCAAGTGAAGCTTTAGGCGAAGGCGGAACTGCTAAGACTTTCAATGAAATGGCATTCACCATTGAACGTCTAGCTGTAGAAGCCAAGACTCGTGCTCTAAAGGCTGAGTACACCACTGAGCTAGCACAAGATCTCAAGGCTGTTCACGGTCTTGACGCTGAGAGCGAACTTGCTAACATTCTTAGCACCGAAATTCTCAACGAAATCAACCGCGAGCTAATCTACACTCTATACCGTACTGCCAAGACTGGTGCTACCCAAAAGGACATCACCACTGCTGGTACCTACGATCTGAACACCGACTCTGACGGTCGTTGGAGTGCAGAACGCTTCCGTGGTCTCATGTTCCAAATCGAGCGCGAAGCCAACACCATCGCCAAGGAAACTCGCCGTGGCAAGGGTAACTTCGTAGTTTGCTCAAGCGACGTAGCTTCGGCTCTCGCCATGGGTGGCTTCCTAAACCTCACCCCAGCTCTACAAACCCAACTAGAAGTTGACGACACCGGCAACACCTTTGCTGGTGTCCTAAACGGCAAGTTCAAGGTCTATATTGATCCATACGCTCAATTAGGCTCAGACTTCGCTCTAGTAGGCTATCGTGGCGCAAGCCCATACGACGCTGGCGTATTCTACTGCCCATACGTTCCGCTACAAATGGTAAGAGCTGTTGATACCGCTACTTTCCAACCCAAGATTGGCTTCAAGACTCGTTACGGCATGGTTGCTAACCCATTCGCTGACGTTACCGACATTAATACTCTCGGCAACGCAACAATTGGTAACCAATACTACCGTATCTTCAAGGTAAGCAATCTCCACGGTAACACTGGTTTCGGTCTCTGATCTAAACCTTAACTAAAACTAACGCTAAGGGCTCCCCCTAAAAAGGGAGCCCTTTTCGTTTACATAAATATTAATATGACATCAGCATGTAATGACGCCAGTAATCCATTACTAATAAATTATTTTCAATTTGTAATGGATCGAGTTCCCAACTTGGTTTACTTTTGCCAAAGTGCAAATCTACCAGGTATTGGATTTGGTGTTGTGGATCAGCCAACAACTTTAGGCCATCCAGTTAAAGTTCCAACCGGAGCTTTTCGTTTTGAGGATTTAGAATTAACTTTTCGTGTAGACGAAAATTTAAACAATTGGATAGAACTTCAAAATTGGATTGCTACTGCTGGTAACTATTATGATGATTCTAATACTTTGCCGTATTATTCTGATACACCCGGTCAATTGATCAAAACAACAGACGCAACTCTGTTAATTACAAACAGTTCGTATCAACCTAAAATTAAAGTACACTTTAAACACGTATTTCCACAATACGTAAGTGGAATTAATTTTGTGGTAAACGCTCCAGTTTCTACCGAAGCAATTGCCACAGTTAAGTTTGCACACACAGGATATACTATAGAACGACTTGAAACTCCGTAATTTTGGTGTATAATAATATTATGAACCTAGATGAATTAAAAATAATGATTAAAAAGGATCTGGATATTGATCAAACTGCTCTTGATGTAGAGTCTTCCAGAACTCCTCAACTTCACAACAAATATTTGGTAATGTTTATGGATGAAAAGTTAAAGCTAAAACGAATGAACAATGAGCTGTCTGTTCTTCGTAGAAATAAATGGCTTTACTATACTGGTCGAATGAGTCAAGAAGAGTTGACTCAGTTTGGTTGGGAGCCGTTTGAATTAAATATTTTAAAGACTGAAGCCGATGATATGATTGAATCGGATGCAGACTACATCAAGGCTTCTGAAAAGGTTAACTTTCAGGAAGAAAAAGTTAATTATCTGGAGAGTGTAATTAAAATTGTACAAAATCGTCAATGGCAAATCAGAGCCATGATTGACTGGTTGAAGTTTACCCAAGGAGTTTGATTGGCAGATATACGTATCACACAACCTGATGCTGTCGATTTAAAGGTCGAGTGTGATCGTTCTTTAGCCAGAGAACTAAACGGTTATTTTACGTTTACTGTTCCAAATTTTCAATACACCCCAGCTTTTAAAAAGCGTCTTTGGGATGGAAAAATTCGTCTTTTTAATCTGTACACCCAGACTATTTACGCAGGTCTCACAGACCTTGTAATTAAGTTTGCCAAAGATCGTGGGTATACTTGGGAGCATGTTCCGGTTCCATACGATACCCCGAAGCCAGAAGAAGTCAAGCAATTCATTCAAAGTTTGCCACTCAGTGCAGGCGGTAAACCCATCCAACCTTACGATTACCAGGTAGAGGCCGTCCAACACGCTCTGAATCGATCCAGAGCCCTCCTAGTGTCTCCTACAGGCTCTGGTAAGTCCATGATGATCTACCTACTGTGCCGTTGGATGTTAGATAAGAACCCAACAGGAAAGCTACTCATAATTGTTCCAACCACCAGTCTGGTTGCTCAGATGTTGGCAGATTTTCGGGATTATTCTAAACAAGACTCGTGGAAGGCAGATCGAAACATCCATACAGTAATGTCTGGAAAAGATAAAACTTCCACCAAACGAATAATTATTTCTACTTGGCAAAGTATTTACAATCAGCCGTTCACCTACTTTGACGATTTTATGGGAGTGTTTGGGGACGAGTGCCATTTATTCAAAGCCAAATCTCTTGCGTCCATCATGAGCAAAGCTAAAAAAACCAAATACCGTATAGGTACAACCGGTACTTTGGACGGCACACAAACCCACAAACTGGTTATTGAAGGATTGTTTGGACCAACATACCACACAACCACAACCAAAAAATTAATTGATCAAGACTTACTTTCACAAATTAATATTGATTGCTTACAACTTCAGTACTCTCCAGAAGACATTCAAACAACAAAAAAGATGACTTACGTGGACGAGATTCGTTGGGTTGTAAGTAATTCCAGACGCAATCAATTTATTAAAAACCTGTGTAGTAAGCTGACAGGCAATACTTTAGTTCTTTTTAACTTTGTGGAACTGCAAGGAAAGCCATTACACGAAATACTACAAAAAGATTCCACAAAACCGGTTTACTTTATTCACGGTCAAACTGAAGTAGACGAACGCGAACAAATTCGTAAAGCGGTAGATAAAGGATCAGATTCGATATTGTTAGCTTCTTACGGAACTTGTAGTACTGGTATCAATATTAAAAATATTCACAACGTAGTTTTTGCTTCTCCATCTAAATCTATAATTCGTGTTTTACAGTCTATTGGTCGTGGATTGCGAAGAAGTGATACTAAACAACAAATGAAATTATTTGATATTGCAGACGATCTGCGTTACAAGAGCTACACTAATCACGGAATGAACCATCTTGGTGCCAGACTAAAAATATATACTAATGAGAGATTTCCGTACAAGTTAATTTCTATTCAGTTACCAAAGGAGTCCAATGAGAAAAACATACAAGATACTCAAAATGAAATCGGGTGAAGAAATTATTGCAGACGTTCGTAAAACTAAAGACGGCCAACTTCGTCTTCACCGACCCATGGTTTTTAAGAGTATGGTTTCTTCTGATTTATTCGGAGGCATGCGAGAAATCTTTATGTTAAAAAATTGGTTGATTCTTTCATCTGAAGTAAAAACACTCATTTCACCAGATACGGTAAATGCAATTTTAGAACCAACAAAAGAAGCAAGTAATTTATACGATGCAGAAAAGATTAAAGAAGATTTTCGTTTTAATGGTGTGAAAGCAAAACGGAAAGAACCACTTTTACCTCCTCCAAATTTACCTGAAATAAAGGATCAATCTGATAGCTTTTTAGACAATCTTCAGAAGAAATTAGAGGATATGATGACTAATTTAAACGATCCTGTTGAAAATGAATCTAGCTTAAAAGATCTTGCAAAACCTCGTTTTGATGATAAAATGATATTCATGAACATGGTCTTTTCTCCCGAAGTTATCGTTGAACTTCTTCGCTCAGGAATACTTGATCGAAAAGATTTTGGTGAAATGATTAATGAAATAACCGATGAAAATGGTGAGGGCATGAACCCTAACAAATTCACCGGTGACAAGAAGGAAAATAAAAATTTGGGTAATGAGTGGACGGATTGGAATGCTGATCCGTCTTCTGAGGACTACAAGTAACTAATATTCCTTTTTTACTCAGACAATATATTATATCAGGAAATTTATAGCATGTCAAGTGGAAAACCTAAAAAAGATAAATTAAAAATAAAAACAGATAAAACAATAGAAAAGAAATTAGAAAAACAATTAAATAACGATCATTACGTAGACAATAAACAATTTCTACTAGAAATGATTAAGTGGAAAAAAGAAATAAGAGAAGCTGAAGACAGTGGAGACGATAAGCCCCCGGTTTCCGAATATATCGGAAGTTGCTTCTTAAAGATCGCAGAACGATTATGTTCAAAATCCAATTTTATGAATTATCCGTATAAGGATGAAATGATTGGAGATGGAATTGAAAATTGTTTAATGTACGCACACAATTTTAATCCACGCAAATCCAAAAATCCATTTTCTTATTTTACTCAAATAATCTATTATGCGTTTCTCCGTCGAATAGAAAGAGAAAAAAAGCAAGCTTATATAAAATTTAGATTGACAGAAGAGATGAATGATGGTACACTTCACAAGTGGTTTAAAGAAAATTACTTTGATAAATCTAATGAACGTGAAGCATTAACAGAACATTTTAATATTTCTGAACGAGATATTGAAAAGTATGAACCAAAGAAACGCAAGAAGCGTAGTAAAAATAAATCATGAAAATTGCAGTTATTGGTGATACGCACTTTGGGGCCAGAGGTGATTCTCCCCTATTCTTAAATCATTTTTTAAAGTTCTTTGAAGAACAGTTTTTTCCTTATCTCAAGGAACATGGTATCACTAAAGTACTTCATCTTGGTGATCTGTTTGATCGTAGAAAGTTTATTAATTTTAATACACTACATCACACTAAAAAGCGATTTGTGCAGTGGTTTGAAACTAATGGGGTAGAACTGCACTGTATTCTTGGTAATCATGATGTGTTTTATAAAAACACAAATCGTTTAAATTCACCCAAAGAAGTGCTGGGAGAATGCCATACATCGTTCCATCTTTACGAAGAACCAACAGAAGTATGTTTTAATGGTGCAACCATACTAATGGTTCCTTGGTTGAATGAAGAAAACAAAGAACAGTTTTTAAAAACAATCAAGGACAGTAAAGCAACCATTTTGGCAGGCCACTTAGAACTCAGTGGTTATGAAGTTATGCCCGGAATAAAATTTAATGAAGGCATGAGTGACAAGTTTTTAGAAAAATTTGATATGGTGCTGTCTGGGCATTTTCACAGCAAGAGTTCTAAAGGTAATGTTCATTATCTTGGTACTCAATATCAGATGACTAGTATCGATACTAATGAGGTAAAGGGATTTCACGTTTTAGACACAGAAACCCGAGAATTGCAGTTCATTCAAAATCCTATGAAGATGTTTCATAATGTGGAGTGGAGAAACGGAACGCTGATTGAAGGATTTGATCCTGCACGATACAAGGGAACTTACGTCAAGGTTTTGGTGTACGAAAAGAAAAGCGAAACCAAGTTTGATCAGTTCTTGGACAGTCTTTACGCAGCAGAACCTGCCAGTGTTAGTATCATTGAAGATCTGAGTGATCGTGTTCGTGAAGAAGGTGAAGTGGATATTTCTGAAGACACACTAAGCTTAATCAATAAAGAGATTGACGGTATGGAAGCAGAAAACAAAGAAGAACTGAAGAATATTGTTCGTGAACTTTATATGGAGAGTCTAGATTGATTAATTTTAAGACTGTTCGTTTTAAGAATTTTGGTTCTTTCGGTAACACATTTACTGAAATAGAACTAGGCAAGAACGCAACCACTTTGGTGTGTGGTTCAAACGGCAACGGCAAATCGTTTGCATTTCTTGATTCTATTTCTTTTGCGTTGTTCGGAAAGCCATTCCGAAACATGAATATTCCACAACTAGTCAATAGCATCAATAAAAAGAATTGTGTTGTTGAACTGGAATTCACTGTTGGAAAGACAGAATATAAGATTGTTCGTGGTCTTGCTCCAAAGATGTTTAAGATATTTAAAGATGGTGAGCTTTTAAATGAAGACGCTAAAAGTAAAGATTATCAAAACATCTTAGAAGAACAGATTATAAGTATGAACCACAAAACGTTTTCTCAGGTTGTGGTTCTTGGTTCGTCTTCATTCATTCCATTCATGCAGTTAACTCCTGCTGATCGCCGTCAAGTCATTGAAAATATTTTGGATATCGGTATCTTCTCTGAAATGAATGGCGTACTAAAAACCAAAATTGGTACTGCCAAAGGAGTAATGCAGGCTATTGAGTCTGAACTAGTGCTTGTAAACGAAAAGGTGTCTGCCACCAAAGAGATCTTAGAATCTTACCAAAAGAACACCTCAGATCGTGTTGCAGACCGCAAGCGCACTTTGGAAGAAAATACAGAAACTATAAAGAGTATTTCAAAAGAAATTAAACAACTTCAAAGCGCAATGAAGATCCTGGAAACTGAATTAGAACCAGGAGACCAAATAAATGCCGAACTCAAGAAACAACAGATCGTGTTGTTTAAACTGGAAAGTACTCTTGAAGGCGTACAAGAAGACATCAAGTTCTTTGAAAAGAGTCAAAGTTGCCCAACATGTAAACAGACCATTAGCAAAGAACATAAAGAACATGTGATTGCTGAGAAGACAGAAAAAGCCGAAGAACATAAGAATAGTCTGAGCCGAATAAAAGAAGCAATCAATATGTCCAAAAATAATCTGAACAAGATGATAAGTGTTCAGAATAAATTAAACGATCTAATCATTAAATCGTCTTCAAAAGAACAAACTGTAGAGTCTTTGATTAAATTAAATCAAAGGCTAGATGAAGAGATGTTAGCTGTTGTGGAAACTGCTGATACTCAATCCAAGATTCAAGAAAATCAAGATAAACTGTCCGAACTTTTAACCAAACAAAGCGAATTACTAAAAAAGAAACAGAAAGCTCTTGACACACTTCGTTCTTATGATAAACTGGTATTTCTGTTCAAGGACAGTGGTATTAAAGCAAAAATTGTAAAATACTATATTCCGTTAATTAATAAGTACGTGAACAAGTATTTGAACAGCATGGACTTCTACGCAAACTTCCATCTAGACGAGGAGTTTAATGAAGTCATTAAGAGTCGCCATCGTGATGAGTTCTGTTACGAGTCGTTTAGTGAAGGCGAGAAGATGAGGATCGATCTGGCACTGCTTCTGACATGGCGAGAGATCGCAAAGTTGAAGAACAGTGTCAATACTAATCTGCTTATTCTGGATGAAGTATTTGATTCCAGTTTGGACAGTGGTGGAGTGGATGAGCTGATGAAACTTCTATCTAGTTTTGGGTCCAAAGCAAACGTTTATGTGATCAGCCATAAAACGGATCAACTGCTAGATAGATTTAATAATGTTTTTCAATTCGATAAGAAAAAGAACTTTAGTCGTATTGTATGAGAAAAGAAGATAAACGAAAAATACCGTATCAAGGGTCTCCACATAAATTTAGAGTCCCTGATGCTTATCTTAAAAATCCCAAGTTATGGGAAGCCAGAATAAAAAAAGAAGAAAACAAAAAGAAAAAAGAAGAAACAGAATTTTTTGAGTGGTACAAAAAAGAACTTAAAAAATATGGATACAGATGAAAAAGAAAAAGAAGAAAACTCGTCGTATTGGTCGTGGTGATTCTGTTGATTCTTTAATTATGGGTGACGAACCCACATGGAAGGATGCAGATAAACTGACTCCGGAAGAACACGATTCCCGAGTGTTGAAAGCTCTTAACTGGTATAGTTATTCGTGCGAAAATAATCTATGCAAGCCTTGGACTATCGATTGGATGATGAAAAACGAATACTCCAAGAAGGATATCAAGTACGCAATGGCATGCGATATTAATGCTTTAGAGTTTATTCAGGTTGGTAGCCGATGCCGCATTATGACTCTGGGAGCCAAGTTAGATCCTCGAACGATTGAAATGGTACGTTCTAAAGTTAAAGACATCATTATGTTGGGTCAGACTAGACCACACGTAGACAACACCGATAAAGAAAAGGTTAATGTCCAAGAACGTATTCAAAACAAGACTAAAGAATACATGTCTGTTTTGGAAAGTCGAATTGATGAGCTGTTTGAACTTGCTGAATCCGACGAACTTAAGAATGTGGATCATGCTGACTGGCTGGTTCTACAAGGCATCAAGCATGTGCATTTTAAGAAACTGGCAAAGAATCTAGATCCGTATATCAAGGAACTCAAGCAGGCATATAAGGGAGATCCGGATTTAAAGGAAGCGTTTTCATTCCTTGGTAAGCGTAAAATTAAAACAATCATAACTACTTTAGAGGAATTCAAGGATATTTTAAATGACTAGTTTTAAAAGTATATTTAAAGTAACAGACGGTTCTGGTAATTGTATTCAATACGCTGAAGGCGATATTGTTTATAAAAATGGAGAAGCATACATTGCCAGTCGTACACCAGATCTCTGCAAATCACCAGAACATAAAAATTCTGGCTGGGAACCACTAACGGGAGAACGATCTGGAACTACTGTAACTTTTTATAATTCAGAGATTCCTCCAACACGAGTTGTTCAGGGAGATGAATGGTTTAATCCAGATACCGGAATATTGTACAAATATATTGTTGATGCAACTAGCGAACAATGGGTACAAATCTTTTGACTTTTGTGTAATCCGTGTTATACTCATATTATGTTACTTATTGACAACAATCAAATTATCTTAGCCAATATTTTTCAGGCTTCTAAAGATGGCGAACCTCTTAACGAGGATTATATTCGTCATACCGTATTAAACACTTATCGCAAGTATCGAACCGATTTTCGTAAGTACGGAGAACTGGTTATTTGCAGTGACGGTACTGACTATTGGCGACGCAAGTACTTTCCGTACTATAAGCAAAATCGCCGTAAGCAACAGGAAGCCAAGAAGGACGAATGGAAGGCTGCTTTTGCCGTGCTGGACAAGATTCGTAATGAAGTAGCAGAAGTGTTTCCGTATCCCAGTATTCGTCTACAGGGAGCAGAAGCAGACGATATTATTTACGTGCTAACCAAGACGTACTGCCAATCTGAAAATATCCTTATCATTTCTAATGATAAAGACTTTCAGCAACTACAAATTTTTCCAAACGTACAGCAGTACAGTCCAACCACCAAGAAATTTTTAAAGTGTGAAGATCCTCGTGGGGTTCTTTTTGAACATATTATTGGAGGTGATTCAAGTGATGGTGTGCCTAATATGCTTAGTGACGATGATACTTTTGTTACGGACGGTAAGCGACAGGTCCGAATGACTCAAAAGAGGATCGATCAACTAAAGAAAGATTCTGAAAATTCTTCATTTTTTGAGGATCCTAAATACATCCGGAACAGTACTCTTATTGACATGAATAATATTCCACAAGATCTTCAAGACAAGATTCTAGAAACGTATCAATCACAACAAGGAAAGGGCAGAGAAAAGCTGCTCCAATATTTTATGGACCATAAACTTAAGACTCTTATGCCACATCTAGAGGAATTTTGATGTATACTCCTGAACCCGAATCCGAATACGAGCGTTGGAAGCGTGAACAAAAAGAACGAAAGCAAAAGCGAAAGAAGCGTCCACGCAAGCCAAATCAACAACAATGGCTGAACGACTTAAAGCACGGTCACTCATCCGATGATGGTGATTTTGAAAATTTTGAACGATTTGAACAATAAAAGGAACTCTATATTATGACTAAAGCGACAACAACAATTTCTAAGGACACACTGAATATTCTTAAGAATTTCAGTGGTATTAATTCCAATCTCTACGTAAAGCCCGGATCAAAGATCACAACTATGTCTCCCACCAAGAATATCATGGCGGAAGTTGAGGTCGAGGAATCTTTTGATACCGAGTTTGGTATTTGGGATCTCAATAAGCTGCTTGGCGTGGTTTCACTGTTTCAAGATCCAGAGTTTATTTTTGATGACAAGTACATGACTATTACTGGAGCAAGTGGTTCCAAGGTTAAGTATTTTTATTCAGATCCCAAGCTGCTGTCTTATCCAACCAAGAGCATCAAGAAGATTGATGCCGTGGTTGAGTTTGACCTGACCAGTGATGATTTCCGCGAACTGTCTCGTGCAGGTGCAGTTCTACAAAATCCAGATCTGTGCTTCGTATCTGATGACGATGCTGTGCTTGCAGTAGTTAAGGATCTCAAGGATCCAACCTGCAACGTATTCTCTATTCGTGTTGGAGACAACAAGGATCAAGCAGACTTCTCGTTCAACTTCAAGTTAGAGAACATGAAGATGTTTGATGGCGATTATCATGTGGCCCTGTCCAAGAATGTGATTGGTCAGTTTACTCACGCTAGTCGTTCTCTGACTTACTGGGTTGCTATGGACGCAACCAGCACTTATAAGGAATAAAATGCTAACATCAAACAATTCAGTTGGTCTGCTGGTAGAAAAGTATCGTCCAGCAATCATTGATGATTGTGTTCTGCCCAAGAGCCTCAAGGATACTTTTAACAGTATTGTTGAATCCGGGGAGTGTCCTAATCTACTGCTAGCAGGCAAGCCGGGTATGGGTAAGACCACGGTTGCTCGTGCTCTTTGTACTCAACTGGGAGCAGACTATATTCTGATCAACTGTTCGGAAGACGGTAATATTGATACTCTGCGAACCAAGATCCGACAGTTTGCCAGCACGGTTTCTTTATCAGAGGATGCCAAGCAAAAGATTGTAATCCTAGACGAGTTTGATTACTCTAATGCTCAAAGTATCCAGCCAGCCCTTCGTGGAGCCATTGAGGAGTTTGCCAAGACTTGTCGCTTTATTCTGACTTGTAATTACAAGAATCGGATTATTGAACCAATCCATTCTCGTTGTACGGTTATTGATTTTAACTTTCCAACCAAGGAACGCCCAGAACTAGCCAAACAATTCCTAGAACGCTGCCAAGGCATTCTGGAAGAAGAAGGTATCGACTATGATAACAAGGTGTTGTCCAAGGTTGTGGTTAAGTATTTTCCGGATTTTAGGCGAACCCTAAATGAACTTCAGCGATACTCTGCTGCCGGTACTATTGATATTGGAATTTTAAGTACTGCTGGTGAACTGAACGTTAAGGAACTCATGGGGTTCTTGAAGACCAAGAACTTTACAGAGATCCGTAAGTGGATAGCCAACAACCTAGACAACAGCCCCCAAGACATCTTTAGGAAGGTCTACGATGGCTTATACGAGTTCCTAGAGCCTGCTAGCATCCCTCAAGCGGTGGTTATCATTGGTGAATACCAGTACAAGACAGCGTTTGTGGCGGATCAAGAGATCAATCTGTGTGCATTCATGGTGGAACTAATGATGAATTGTGGATTTAAAGAATGAAGCCGTTTGACTTCTTAAATTCCATAAATCAAACCAAGGTTTCTTTGATGGACGAAGATCCCGGTTGCGAACGAGAATATATTCCATTTCTTGCCAACCGAGGTCTTTCTTACTTTTCAGACACTATCTTTTTAGCCAATGAGATGAATCGTTTGTCTGGCTTGGATAAAAAGATGCAGTTTGACTTTTTGCGTATATCGGTTCGACCACGTAAGAGATTCAGCAAGTGGATCAAGGACGAGTCTAATGACCGTATAGACGCTTTAAAGACCCTATACGGATACTCTCACACCAAGGCCAAACAGGTAGTAGACCTGATCAAACAAGAAGATTGGGATGAAATTTTTTCCATTTTAGACCAAGGCGGCACAAATACTAAAAATCCTAAATAATTCCGTATTACTGAATTTTTTAATGAAAGCGGAATATAATGGAACCCGAAGATATTTTTGATGGCCTTGGAGTTGAAATCAAACTAAAATCTAAAGACGATTTTCTCAAGGTAAAAGAGACTCTTACCCGAATGGGTGTGTCGTCTAAGAAAGAAAAAAAGTTGTATCAAAGTTGTCATATCCTCCACAAACGTGGTAGATACGCTATCATGCATTTTAAAGAAATGCTTGATCTAGACGGTTTAGAAACAGATATAGACGATACAGATCTTGGCCGTCGTAACATGATTGTAAAGCTTCTGGTGGAATGGGGACTAGTAGAAGCTGTGGATCCAGACGAGTACAAAGAACCAATTATTTCTTTGGCTCAACTAAAAATTATTCCTCATAAAGAAAAGAAAGAATGGCAACTGGTGCCTAAATACCATATAGGAAACTCTTAATTATGCAAACTGAAGTGATTTCTTTTTTTAGTGATATAGACGGCAAAACTTATTACAGTGATCATGCTAAAAGATTAGCTTTTCAATTAAGCAGTTTAAATATTCCTTTTGATATTAGAGACAAGCCGTCTCAAGGAACATATCAAAAGAATTGTTTAAGTAAACCTTCATTCATTTATAGAATGTTAGTAGAAAAACAAAAACCTGTTGTTTGGTTAGACATCGATTCTGATGTTAGAAAAGGATTAGACGTATTTGATCATTTTGCTAATAATAGCACAGATCTTGTAGTATCTTGTTCTGCTAATAAGTTACATGCGGCAAAAGCTTCACCAATCTATCTTGCATTCAATTCTAAAGTATTAGAATTTTTACAACATTGGATGCAGATATCAAATCAGATGGCAAATACTGGTAAATGGTTTGACCACGAAACGCTTATTGGTCTTTTGCATACTTTTTATCAAAAAGAAGGATTTTACATGAAATTTATAGGACCAGAATATTGTGCTTGGCCTGGTCAAGAAAATGAAAATTCATTTATTGTAATGGGATTGGCTGATGTGGATTCCAAGAAACAAGCACTAAAAGATCTTGGAATGAACGAGGAATTAATAGCATGGCAATGCCCCGGCACAAGATAAGAGGTATTGGTGCTCCTTTTGATATAAATTATTCTTCTTGTTCAAATTTAAAACCAGCAAATTTTGATTGGTCTCTAGAACCCGGAGATTACGAAGTTCATATCGATCGGGGGTTGTTAATGCAACCAGATATTAATACTTCTAAAATAAAACGATTTGGATGGGTATGTGAATCTCGATTTATCATTCCAAACGTTTATGATTTTTTAATTAATAATTATAAATTATTATTTGATGATTATTATAATAAAATATTTACATGTGATCAAACTCTTTTGAATTTAAATTCAAATTTTGTGTATTGTCCGAATGGAAGTAATTATCCGTGGATTAAAAAACAAGATTGGAACATGTATCCTAAATCAAAATTATGTTCTATGTTTTGTTCGCCTAAAAAAATGACAGAAGGACATGTGTATAGACACCAAATAGCAAGACTTGCTTTAGATTTGGGATTTGATGTTTTTGGCGGTGCTCACGGAACACCAAGAACAGTAATAGATCCACACAATCCATGGAACACAAAAATAGATGGTTTAAAGGATTATATGTTTAGTATAGTAATAGAGAATGGCCAATACGATTCTTATTGGACAGAAAAACTAACAGACTGTTTTGCTGTTGGTACTATTCCAATTTATTTGGGCACAAAAAATATACCAAACACTTTTAACAAAGAAGGAATTATATTCCTAGAACTCGAAAGAGAATTTAAAATTTTAAATACACTAACACGAGAATTGTATCTAAATAAAATACAAGCAGCTAATGATAATTTAGCAGCATTACAAAAAATGAAGCTGGCTGATGATTTTTTATATGAGAGTTTAATTAATGAAATTACAAAAAATTAAAACAAAAGTAATCAGTAGGATTACTTCTGACAGAAGAAAAACAGTAGAAGAATATTTAAAAACAAAAAATATAGATTTTTCTTTTTTTGATGCAGCAGATAGGGATTCTATAAAAAGAGAAGATAAGACTTTTTATTTTAAAGATTTTAAATTTCCTTTAAATCTTGATGTTTCCAGTAGCGATTCCTTCAGAGGAAGGGGTTGGTTTAAAATAGGAGAAATAGGTTGTTTAATAAGTCATTATTGCCTTTGGAAACAACTCTCAACAGACGATGCAGACGCTTATCTTATTCTGGAGGATGATGGTAAACCTTTATTTGATGGAAACACTTTAAAATATTTTATTGAAAACCAACCATTAGATGGTATAGATTTAATATTTTGCCAAAGAAATTCTCCAAATTTTGTTAATGGAAAAAGAATATTTTCTCATTTAACTAATAAAATAGAAATAGTAGCAACACAACAATCCTCATTCTGGGAAATTGCAGAAGGAACTACTGGTTATATTTTAACTAAATCTGGTGCTGAAAAATTATTAAAACCAATAAACGATTTGGGATTTATGCTTCCAGCAGATAATTATATTTTAAGGTGTGTGCAAAAACCACCAATAGGTCAAGCAGTATTTGGTGGAATGAACGCGTTTTTAACAACAAATTATTTACAGGTGGAATTAAATAACGAAATAGCACACACCAGCGAAATTCACGATAAAGGCGATAATGAATCTTTTGTTATGATTGATGGTGTTAAATTTAATATGTGAGGATATTTTATGTGGACTTTTGGTATTTGTTTTTATAATGATGAGTTTATAGATGGAATAATAAAATCTATAAAAAATCAAAATAATTTAAAAAAAGAAAAATTTGAAATTATACTTGTTGGTCCTTATTCTGACAATGTTAAGTCTTTATTGACAAACGATATCGATATTAATTATTATATTTTTGATGAGAGCATCAGACCTGGTTGGATAACAGCTAAAAAGAATTTTATAATACAAAATTCTAAATTTGATAATGTATGTTTTTTGCATGATTATATTGGTTTATGCGAAGGCTGGTATGATGGTTACGAGCAGTTTGGTTACGACTGGGATGTTTGTATGAATCCAGTTAGAATGAAAAATGGTCTTAGACACAGAGACTGGTTTACACAGCATCGACCACTTAAATTTTTAGATTACAGTGATAATTCTAAAACAAATCAAATGTACATTAATGGCGCGTATTGGTGTGCAAAAAAGAATTTCATGTCACAAAATCCTTTAAATAATAATTTAATATGGGGCATGGGAGAAGATGTGGAGTGGGGTATGAGATGTCAATCAAAATGGAAATATAAATTAAATCCGTATTCAGTTGTTCGTTATTTAAAAGATAAACCATTATCAGATTGGAATCCTCATCCAGATATTGATCCGAATAAGAGCGCAGAATACGAAAATAAAAAAATACAACAATAATAAATGAAAATTTCTATAGCCATACCAGCATATGAATGCCACGGATTAGGGTGGTTGTTTATTTCTGAATTACTAAACAGCATAAAAAAACAAGACTATTCTAATTATGAAGTTGTTATTAGTGATCAAAGTATTGACGATAAAACTAAAAAGCTAGTTGGCGTGTACGCTGAAATGATGAATATTGTGTATTTGGACTCAAAACACCTTGATAGAAAAATAGGTCCAAATATAAACAATGCAATCAAACACTGCACTGGTGATTTAATAAAAACAATGTGCGCTGATGATTTTTTTATAGACGACAGTGCTTTAACAAAAATTGTAAAAGCATTTTATGTAAATGAAGATAAACAATGGTTACTTAGTGGATGTGGACATGCAAAATCTATCCATATGCTTTATGACAGACTAATACCATATTATCAGGATAAAATTCACCACGGAGCTAACACTATTAGTTCTCCGAGTGTTTTAACTATGAGAAATAAAGAGTATTTTGATGAAAATCTTGCTTTACTGATTGATTGCGAAATGTATAAACGTTTATATATTAAACATGGTACCCCAATAATAATCCAAGATCCTTTAATTGCTAATCGTGTGCATGATAATCAAATGCAAAACAAAGACAGTGGATTATTAGAATCAGAAAAACAATATTGTATTAATCTTTACGGCGAATAATGATGAAAACTTTAATTGCAATATTGAGTTATAATAATCCAGAATTAACTGATCGTTTGGTTGAAAATCTTAAATTGCGTATAAACATCCCTTACGATTTAATGGTTTACGATAACGGTTCTTCTCCAGATAAAATTTCAAAGTATACAACTAATCGGGGCCAAAAGAACTGCAGAATGACTAGAGGGTTCAATGAAATCATAAAGCTCGCAAAAGAATCGGGTCAAGATTACAATTATTTTTGGTTCTTCACAAATGATTGTTATTTTGTGTCTGATACTGATCCACTAGAAAACATGCTACAAAGAATGAGCAAATATCCAAACATAGGAATATTACATCCTTCCATGGATCAAAATGTTAGGGTGTCCTATGATATCAAAAATAAAAAACAATCTGGAGTAAAGATTGTAGTGGAATACGATTTTGTTTGCCCAATGTTTTCTAAACGCTGTTTAGAAGCTGTGGGTGGTGCATTCAATCACAATTTATTTTTGGGTTGGGGAATAGATCAAGAGACCTCGTATCTGGCAAGAAAAAATGAAATGCAAGTAGGGATAAATCACGATTTAATAGTGATGCATAATACTTCGTCTACATATGATAATGGCTTTGATTGTAAATTCAAAGACAGAAAACAGTATTACAGTTCTGCTTTTAGAGAAATGTATTCGGTATTAAATAATCAGTATGGAATAAATTGGAACGAACTGTTTAAAAAAACATTTACAGATCATGTAGGAGAATGGTATGAGTAAAGTGTGTGTATTGGTTGTTAGTCATAATTATCCAGAATTAACCGATGCTCTTTGCGAAGGAATAGTAAAGAGAACCAAGGGGGTAGATTATGATCTTCACGTGATAGAAACCGGTTCTTCTATTGGTAATTTTTCAAAGTATATTACCTTATGGGTTTCTGATGGTTGTAGAATGACCCGGGGGTTCAATCTATTAAAATCGTATGCAGACTCAGTATTAAAATACAAGACCGGAAAAAAATACGATGCGTATATGCTTTTTGTGAATGATGCCAAGTTTATTGATGATTCTGATATTATTAGTACCTTATATCATGATATGAAAGCTTTGCCGGATTGCGGCCAAATTGCACCGTATCAATCCAACATATATCCACCGCACACTAGATTAGGTAAGGTAACCGATGGGGGAGTTCGTAAAGAAAGTTTCTGTGAAATCATATGCCCAATGATTTCCGCAAAAGCATGGGATGCGTGTGGAGAAGATTTTTTAGACAATAGATTTTTCTATGGTTGGGGTTTGGATTATGATATGCCATACCAGCTTCACAATAATGGATTTAAAACGTATATCTCAGACAAAGTTGGTATTTTTCACGATCCGTTTACTTCATATAAAAATAAAGAAAAAACAAAACAAATAATGGATGGAAATCAATTTATTCAACTAGCCAGAAAGAATATGCATGAAGGATTTCAACAAAAGTATGGTTTAGATTGGATGCAAATTCTTATGGAGGGTGTTCCCGCTGATGTTTCTAAAGAAGCACTTTATCTTTGGCTGTCAATGAATGATGGATATAGGGGATGAGTATGATAGAAGCCGTATTATTTGATTTAGATGGAGTATTGGTAGACGCTTGCGATTGGCATTACGAAGCCCTTAATAAGGCATTACAGGCTTTAGGACACGCTTGTATAAGTAGAGATGCCCATCTTGCTTCTTTCAATGGATTGCCTACTCATGTCAAGCTAGAAATGTTAGGAATAATCGGAGAAGAAGCCAAAAAAATTAATAGACTAAAACAAGATTTTACATTAGAAACAATAAGATCTAATGCTAAAATTATGGAAGAAAAAGTAAAACTTCACGAGTTTTTAAAACAGCAAAATATAAAAATAGCATGTGTTACAAATTCAATAAGAGAAACTGCAGAGGAAATGCTTAGAGCCACCGGGCAATTACAGTATATGGATATTGTAATAACAAACGAAGACGTATCAAAAAACAAGCCACACCCCGAATGTTATAATCGCGCAATTCAGTTATTGGATACAAATCCATTAAACGTTTTATGTGTGGAAGATTCGGAAAAAGGAATACAAGCAGCAGTGGCATCTGTTGCAAAACATCTTTTAGTTGTGAAAAATACTAGTGAAGTTAATATAGATACAATAACAAAATCTTTTTAGGATGATTAAATTATGCAAAATTTAGACAAGTATATCAGTCATTTAAATTTTAAGAGTGAAATAGGACAAGACCGAGCAGTTCTTGATTTTCTTGGTGTAAAATATAACGGAACATTTGTTGATATTGGTTGTGCAATGCCAATGAGTATCAGCAATACTTTTGTTTTTGAAGCAACTTTTAATTGGAGAGGAATTGGTATTGATATTCAAGACATGAGAGATAATGGTGGTGAAACTTGGAGATCACACAGACCACAAACAAAACATATGGTAACAGATGCTTTGGCTTTAGATTATGAAAAGGTATTTCAAGAAAACAACATGCCAGAAACAATCGATTATCTGTCTTTAGATCTTGAACCACCTGATATTACTATGAAGTGCCTTGCAAAGCTACCACTGAACAAATATAAATTTAATATTATAACCTTTGAAGTAGATGAGTACCGAGAAGGCGGATTAGAAAGAGCTAGAATTAGCAGAGAATATTTAAGTAAGTTTGGTTATAATTTAATGGGCTGCATCAATCGCCAAGATGACGTATACGTACACAGCAGTTATAAGAGGCCAGAATGAAAATATTAATTCCAATGGCAGGAGAAGGTAGTCGATTTGCCAAAGAAGGGTACACTTTTCCAAAACCTTTGATTGATGTTGATGGCAAACCAATGATTCAAGTGGTTGTTGAAAATCTTGATTTTGATGCCACTTACATTTTCTTAGTTCGCAAAGAACATCTACAAAAGTATAGCGGTTTAAAAACCACATTAGATAGAATTACTAATGGTAAGTTTAAGATAGTAGAAGTTGACGGCCTGACCGAAGGAGCAGCTTGTACTGCTTTGCTTGCCAAAGAACTTATAAACGACGATGAAGAATTGCTGATTGCTAATTCCGATCAGGTTCTTGAGTATTCTGCAGAAAACTTTAAACTACTAAAATCTTTAACTGCTGCAGACGGAATTGTGTTTACTTTTAATGCGGTCCATCCTAAATGGTCATTTGTTCGAGTCAATTCTCGTGGTATAATCACAGAACTACAAGAAAAGAATCCTATTTCAAATATAGCAACTTGTGGTATTTACTGGTATCGAAAAGGTTCAGAGTTTGTTAAATACGCAGAACAAATGATCAGCAAAAACATCAGAGTCAATAATGAGTTTTATGTAGCTCCGGTATATAATGAATACGTAGCAGACGGAAAAATGTTGATTCCATTCTACGTAGATAAGATGCACGGTATTGGTACTCCAGAAGATCTTAACGCTTACTTGAAACAAAAATGAACTTAGAAGAATTTACAAAGGGATGGCTGGTTGGAGACTTTGAACCTGCACTATTCAAAACCAAAGACATTGAAGTTGGTATTAAATATTATAAAGCAGGAGACAAAGAAGAAAAGCACTATCATAAAGTGGCAACAGAATATAGTATAATTTTATACGGAACTGTTAGTATGCTTAACCAAACTTTTAAACAAGGTCAAATAGTCACAGTACTTCCAGACGTAGAAAACAAATTTGAATGCTTGGAAGACGCGTGTATTGTTGTAATTAAAACTCCCTCCGTAATCGGAGATAAATATATCACATAAGGATCTACATCATGACACCAAAAGTTGGTATTGCGCTTTTAAACTATAATCTGCCAGAAGAAACTGATTACGTATATGAGAGTCTTGTTAAAAATTTAAACAGGACAAATTATGAAATTTGTGTAGTTGATAACGCTTCAGATAAAGCTGCACCATCAAAATATACTACAATAAAGTCTTTGGTAAACACACGAACGATGGGTGCTATTTTACTGGGTGCTCATTATTTTAATAGAAAACCAGATGTTAAATACGTATTTTATTTTCATAATGACATGACATTTAAAGATGGACCAGATATCCTTTACGATATGGTTCAATTTATGGAAGCTAATGAACAAGTAGCTGTAGTCCATCCTGCCTTAAATCAAGAAGCAACTAAAATTTGGATTGGTGATCGCTTTACTGTATACGATCCAACAAGTAATAACGCGTTTAGACGAGTAATGCCAAATAAACACGGCGTTATTAATATGGATGACACATCTCCAATTCTTGTCAGAAAGTCCGATTGGAATCTTGTTGGTGGTCAGGATCCCAGATTAACCCGTTGTTACGGTTCTGGTAAAGATTTTTACACTAGTCTACATCGAGCAGGAAAAGAAATTTATATGTACGATGGTGTCGTTATTAATCATCACGGTCAATACACTTATCAAAAACAAGTGGGTGATGAATCGTATAATAATTTAGACCGAGAAGCGTATAAGGAAATGGAAACAGTAATGTCAGAAAAGTATGGCCCGAATTGGAATTTTGAATTTAAATGAACGATCTAATAATAGC
>Ga0209088_10000110_pt1 | contig 59271 bp, 70 predicted proteins | sample S_140625_EF_Meta_FD_187324 | JGI IMG/M metagenome (GOLD analysis project Ga0209088, IMG submission 187324) | Freshwater microbial communities from Lake Simoncouche, Canada to study carbon cycling - S_140625_EF_MetaG (SPAdes) (version 2) | ecosystem: Environmental > Aquatic > Freshwater > Lake ... | reverse complement strand
TTTTTTTTTGTCTGATTTTTCCTTTTTTGGTTTGACTTTTTTTGTGTCTGATTTTTCCTTTTTCGGTTTGACTTTTTTTGTGTCTGATTTTTCCTTTTTTGGTTTGACTTTTTTTGTGTCTGATTTTTCCTTTTTTGGTTTGACTTTTTTTGTGTCTGGTTTTTCTGATTTTTCCTTTTTCGGTTTGACTTTTTTTGTGTCTGATTTTTCTGATTTTTCCTTTTTTGGTTTGACTTTTTTTGTGTCTGGTTTTTCCTTTTTCGGTTTTACTTTTTCTGAAGGTGTATCTGATTCTATTATTATTTTTTTAGATTTTGGCATATATATTATATAAATATTTTGTTTCTTATATAAAAAAATATGTTGTTTCACTCGTATTTTTCTTGAATAGCTATTTATATTTATTCCTAACTTTTTTATTCTTTTTATATAATAATATGATTATTAAACAAGAAAAAAAAGGAAATGTAACTATTTATTATGTAGATAAAGATTACACTGATCAGCAAGCATCTAAATTATTAAATAAAAAATTAAAAAGAGATCAAATTAAAAATATCATTGATGATGATGCGGATGTGTATACAAAAGAGGGTAAACTATTGCTTCGATTTAGAAAAAACAAGCTGAAAAAAGAAAATATTGAAAAGTTTTATAAAAATGTTATTGGATTTGCACAAAAAAAAACAAGCAATAGAGGATCCGCTGTTGGAAGTAAATCTAAAAATGTATATGATAACCCAAAAGTGATGACCAATATATTAGGATATTTTGATAAATTTTCTCCTATTCAAAAATTATTACTTAGAAAGCAAGGTAAACAATTTTCTATTTCGGTCAGACCAACGCGTTTCAATATGGATTATCCTGAAAAATTTAAAGAAATGGTCCCTCTTGTCAAAGAAATTGATCAATATTATAAACAATATACGCCTGAACAATATAAAAAACAAAGAAGTAAAGCCAATCAAACACCATTTAAAATAGATGGTACATCTTTTACAACAATTACTACTAATGTTAATTTCCAAACCACTACTCATACGGATAAAGGCGACGACGATGAAGGGTTTGGTAATTTAGTAGTTATAGAAGAAGGGAAATATAGTGGCGGTGAAACGTGTTTTCCTCAATATGGAATTGGTATAAATGTTAGGACTGGAGATGTTTTATTTATGGATGTACATCAAATACATGGTAATTTGCCTATTGTTTTAGAAGATAAAAATGCAAAACGTTTATCGATTGTATGTTATTTAAGAAAAAATATATGGACACAAACTAAACACAAGTCTAAAAAATTTATGATACAACATAATCAAACCATTAAAAATTTGAGGAAACCGAAAGGTGAAAGTAAAAATAAGACAAGGAAAGCATAGAATTATAATATATTTATACTATAAGTATATTATGACTGATTATGTAGTATGTATTCCTAGCTATAAGAGAGCAGAAGTATGTAATGAAAAAACTCTTGCAACTTTGCATGAAAATAAAATTCCTGCTAGCAGAGTGTATGTATATGTAGCTAATAAAGAAGAATATGATTTGTATAAAGCTACACTTGATCCCGCATATTATCATAAGTTAATCATTGGTGTGAAAGGTCTTGTATTACAGCGTCAATTTATTATGAATCAATGGCATAATGGGAAGCATATTGTCTTCTTGGATGATGATGTTGCGAAAATTGATCTTTCCTTGTCGGCTATATTTAAGTCTCATAATTTGGATTATTTTATTAAATATGCATTTAAAGAATGTATAAAATGCAAGTCTTATATTTGGGGTGTGTATGCGGTATTTAATCCATTTTTCAGAAAAACAAAAAAGGAAATAGTAACAGATTTGAATTATATTGTGGGTGCTTTTTATGGTATTATTAATCGTCCTCAGTTGAAGGCTATTCGGCTTTCTATTACCAAAGAAAATGGTCAAAAAGAAGATGTAGAGAGAACACTTAAATATTTTCTACATGATGGTATTGTTTTGCGATTTAATAAAATTGGATTTATTACCAAATATTATGGAAAAGAAGGCGGGTTAGGGCGTTTTGAAGACAGGATTCAGCCGATGAAGGAAGCATGCGAAAAATTAGAAAAAAGTTATGGAGATTATGGGTCTATTAAAGTGCGGGGAAATGGGATGGCTGAGTTTGTTTTAAAAAAAATACCATCTAGAACTATTAGTAAAACATTGAAAAAGAGAGAAAATACTGGTAAAAAAACTAGGAGAAATAAGTAATTTAGATCTGATTTTTCATTTATTTTATGAAAAAAAGTTGTTTTTTGTTTGTTTTTTTTTTGTTTTTTTGTTTATTTTTTTGTTTGTTTTTTTTGATTTTTGTTTGCGTTTATGCGTGACTTGCTGTATAGACATGTGGGTATTTGTCTTGCTGAAATTCATATGCATTTCGAACACCCATTTCTCTATTGCACGTCATGCACATTGGTAACAAATTGTCGAGCGCAGTTAGCCCGCCCCTTGCTCTGGCTCTTATGTGACCTGACTCGAAATCCTCTAGGCTGATTTCCGTTTCCTTGCAAATCGCGCATAATCCGTCTTCACATTTTTCAAATACTTGATTTCTCAGTTTTTTGGAAATTGGCGTCTCATCTACTGGTAGAGCTGGAAATGTCATGGATTCCAGTGATACAAGGCATTGGTTGAAATAATCTCGTCTTGGTGATAGTTCAGTCTTCGATTCCCATAATGTCTTGTATTTGTTGCCATCTTGTGCAAATCTCTGCATATGTGTAGCAACAATGGATGCGTTGAAAGAGTCTTTGCATGATTCGTAGAAGAGCGCAAATATTTGCGTCGGGTTCAGCTTGCAATCAGCTAGTTGAAGTAACTCGAGAAAACTTCTGAAAGTGTCGTCAAATGCGTTGAAATCATCTGCGCTTGGGTTCAATGTTTTTACATTCTTTTTTATTTCTTTGTTAATATTTGAATCGCTAATTAGGAACACTTCCGATGCAGGGATTTTAGTAGGCGATTTTGCGTGCATAAACAAATAAAAGCATCTTGTCGCCCATTGGACCCAGTAATTGCCTGCATTTTTTGTGCAGTGGGACAAGAAGGTATCCAGCATCATTTGCTCATAATTATGCGCTTTGAATCCCGCCACTAAGCCACATTCCGTCATGTTCTTCAAGTAGTCCGAGTTGCGAACTGGTACGCCATTTTGAAGCGACATGAAGATTTTGCAGCGGTCTTCAATGGATAGCTTTTTCTGGATTGTTGTTATATGAATCGAGTAGTCATCGAAAGCATCACGCTCTTCCGACGACATGTATTCAGGAACAAATTTTCGCTCGCGGCAATAGTCATCTACGTCAGAAGTTTCTTCATAGAAAACACGATGAAGAATCTTGTATCCTTCTTCATTGGTTTCTTCAAAGACCCAATGCACAATGAATGGCTTTGCAATGTGCGGAAGTCTCTGGTATCTGCTGCTTTTGAAAGCATTTAAGCTGTATAGACGATGTTGTCCGTCCATGGTTTCGACTCTTTTGTCAGCAATCTCGGCAGTTTTGTCTTCAGGATGAAGTTTGTACATAAGCACTGATGGCACGATTCCGTTTTCCATAATGGTGCCAATAAACGTATTCATGGCATCATGAGACCAGCGAATATGGCGCTGGTAGCTTGGGCGAAGAAGAACACTATTAAAATAGTCTGGTTGGAGAAGATCTCTGATTTGTTTATTTACACCTTGAGGCTGTGTATCGCCAAGTAAATTTCTACGGACACGAAGTTGAGGGACACGAAGTTGAGGGACACGAAGTTGAGGGACACGAAGTTGAGCGGACATTCTTTTCAAAGTTCAAGTTTGTTTGTTGGGGGATGTACAATTCACAAATTTTACAATTAGTATTTCAATTTTTTATGTAGGGGGACCCAGTTCCCCCCTACGACCCCCTCCTTTTAAGGGAACCTAGGCTTCCACTACTAAGGGAACCTAGGGTTCCCTTATGATCCCTCCTCTTTTTACTAAAAATTTATAATTTTAAGGGCATAAGTGAAGCTGAACCCTAGGCTAGCTCTTATGATCCCTCCTCTACTAAAAATTTATAATTTTAAGGGCATAAGTGAAGCTGAACCCTAGGCTAGCCCTTATAATTTTAATATGTCTGCTTCTCTCCTACAATAAAAAAAATCATTACTTACTATATTCTAACTACTATATTCTAGCTACTATATATTTAGTTATATCGCCTTTGTATTAAAATGTAGCAAGGAAATTGCGCATGTGATAGTGAGTTACTTCGCCGTCTTGGATAAGGCTCTCCAGTAGCTTCATCATGGCGAGGTCCATGATATCGCGATCGTTTCCATAAATCGCTTTGACGACGACTAGTGGACTCGCACTCTCTGTTGCATAGCGGCCTGTATTGCTGAAAATCTCCAACTTGTAATTTGTTTGTTTTTTATTGGCGAAAAGTAAGGTAAATTTAACATTTACATCGTCAAAATTGTAACGAATGCCCTGTGTTTCTAGGATCTGCTTGATCTTGTCTACTAGCTCTTCCGGTGTGGATTCCTTTGGATAGAATTTCTGCGGGCTACTCGTGTCTATTTGCTGAAGGTACAATTGGTTCGACATTATTGTGGTTTTGTGGGAAGATGTACTATTTACTTTATTTTAAAAAAGTATTTCAATTTTTTTGTAGGGGGACCCAGTTCCCCCCTACGACCCCCTCCTTTTAAGGGAACCTAGGTGTTCAGCTTCGCTTATGCCTTATGATCCCTCCTCTTCACTAAAAATGTATAATTTTAAGGGTTTCAGTTTCACTCATACAATAAAAAAATTAGCTAAGTAATTTTAGCTACTTTTTACTACTATTTACTAGCTATCTACTATTTACTAGCTATCTACTATTTTTCATGTATAACTTAGATGTCTAAGTACTTAGCTTCGACCATGTTAGGTAGCTCCTCTTTGACTTCCTCGAGCGTTTTGCGGGTCATGATCAGCTCAACTACATCCTCTAGTTTTCTGGTCTCTGTTTCCAGATCCATGCACTTTTCGGTGACGTCTTGCTGTAGATCATCTATATTTCCTAGAGAAGCCTCTAGTTGGTTCTCCAATTCGATGATTCTAAGTCGCATCTCGGCCATTTGCGTATGGCAATATTCTATGTGATCGACGTGTCTCCTTTCGACTTCGGGTTTCACTTGCGAAGCCAATCCGCTAATATCGATACACTCCTTTCTGGCTCCTGGCTCGCGCTTCTTGGCCTTGTTCTCGAGCACAATCCAATACCATGGATCTTCATACATGACGCGAGCTTCCTTGTCAGGATTTCGAATGTTGCTATGCAAATTTCTGACGCTCTGGTTGTCAAACCAGTACGCAAAATGCACATAAGCGGCGTTGTATACCTTACCATATTTGTCCTGCTTTCGTACTAAATCGACGTGATCGACAATGCCATAATTCATATTCTTGAAAATCTCGGAAATGTAATCCTTGGTGAAATTCGGAAACACGTGCGGAATGTAAAGGCTCATTTGGTTCTGTGACTGGTTCTGTGCAAACATTTTTTTCAACAAAGGTTGAGGGGGGATGTACAATTCCTATATAAACAAAAAAGTATTTCAATTTTTTTAAGGGAACCTAGGTTCCCTTATGATCCCTCCTTTTAAGGGCATAAGTGAAGCGGACCCCTAGAGTTTTATCTTCGTTTATAGTATTATGTTTACTAAAAATTTATAATTTTATGCCTTGTTTATGATGCCTCTTATTTACGGGTGTTAAATTTATTTTCCAAATCATAATCGCCATCCGTTATAGGTATTGTGCACGGATATTCTTGTAGAAATTCTTTTACAGACATATATCGCAAATCATGTCGGTGAAGAGATGCCATAATCGGTGATCTTGGGTCCTCAGTCTTGATATCATGTACTTGCATAGGTATCAACAAAGGGAGGCTATCTTCATCTTCTACATAGTCTTCTTTTTTTTCGCGTTCAAAATCCGGCAAAGTATTGTTAAGTAGCGCATTGATGAAGGGCACATATCTCATATTCATAATTTCTTGCATTGCGAGTATTCTCTTATCCATTCTTTTTGTGCATTTCTTTTGTGTAATGTATTGTGTTTCATTTTTTTTTATAGTTTGTAAAAAAAAATATTTATACTATTTTTATATTTTTTGTTTTTTATTTTTTATTTTTTTATTTTTTATTTTTTATTTTTTTATTTCTTTCTACTTTGCAAATAGTACTCACACCATGCGAGTATTTCTGCTTCATCCAATACTTTTTTTATAGGCTTTGGCGATTGAAATGGCGCTCTTTGTTTTAATTTTATGATAGGAGCGTCGAGTTCCTCAATAATCTGTCCTTTAGAGTTCCTTATGGTAGTATCGACGAGTTCCATGGTTGTTTGTGTACTTTCAATAAGTTATTAAAATATATTTCAATTTTATTTTATTTATGCATATTCATTGATTTCCTTTTTCAATTTATTGATTTGCTTCTTCAAGCTTTTGATTTCTTTGTTTGAAAGATCTCTCTCTTCGAACAAAAGATCTACATTTCCCTCGTGGATTTGAATGTTCTGCATCAAGTAGCTCATATGGCGTTGCAACTGGTCTGCTTGCACATTGATTCGATTGAAGGTGTAGACCATCATGGTTCCTACGAATATCGCCATGGTGTGATTGGTTCCGAATATTTCCGTGTACATTTCTTGGAGAAGTTCGATCAATAATGATAGACATTTCAGTATGATTTCTACAAAGAAAGATATATTTACTACTATCTCCTCTGAATTGAAGAAAGAAAGAGTGCAATTATTTCTGAGAGCGATATAGGCTGCGTGCGACATTCTGGCTTGGTAAGTGTATTGATAATTTATGAGGAAAAAAGTGTTTCAATTTTTTTTAATTACATTTATATATTGGTAAGGGATTATATATTGGTTGTGGATTCTGGTTGTGGATATTGGTTGTGGATATTGGTTGTGGATATTGGTTGTGGATATTGGTTGTGGATTCTGGTATCTATTCTGGTATCTATTCTGGTTGTGGATTCTGGTTGTGGATATTGGTTGTGGATATTGGTTGTGGATATTGGTTGTGGATTCTGGTTGTGGATATTGGTTGTGGATATTGGTATCTATTCTGGTTGTGGATTCTGGTATCTATTCTGGTTGTGGATATTGGTTGTGGATATTGGTATCTATTCTGGTATCTATTCTGGTTGTGGATATTGGTTGTGGATATTGGTATCTATTCTGGTTGTGGATATTGGTTGTGGATTCTGTTGTCCTCTGTCACTCTTCTATCTTGCCCACTAGTCCCCTACCCCATACTACTTCCCCATTCCCCTACCAATCTACCCCTCCATATTCCCTTCCATGATCGCCTACCAATGTGCCTACCAGCAGCAGCAGGCAACAGGACCACCCTATATGCCACCTTATAACCACCAATGGCCTCCACATTTCCTTCTATATTTCTCTCTATATAGTCTTCCATAGAGAGAAATATGTACATCAGCAGCAAGCAGCAGCAAAAAAAAGGATTTTGCCCAAATCCTTACAAATCTATATGTCTATATGTCTGTATTGTCTATATCTGTATATCTGTATATCTGTATATCTGTATATCTGTATTGTCTGTATTGTCTATATCTGTATATCTGTATATCTGTATATCTGTATATCTGTATATCTGTATGTCTGTATTGTCTATATATCTGTATATCTATATGTCTGTATATCTGTATATCTGGTTTGTCTGTGTATATGCTGTATGATTCCTTGTCAGAAACCAAAACACCTACCTACTGCTTACCACTCATCGTCGGCCTCCTCAGGCACATCGAGGATATACATTTCCTGTTCCGGCTTTTCGGAATGCACGTATTTGCCGCCAATAGAAAGCAATTGAAATCCGCTATGGAAGCCTTGTGCGATTACCTTGACTTCCTCTACAGGTACTGGCTTTTTAGCTACGGCAGCATAGCTTCCACTTGGCATACGCTGAGACGGCGCTGGGAGAGCAGGAAACTCTTCCTTTTGTACGACTTCATTATCGCTGTCTTGGTCGGCAAGAGCTGAGTAGACGTTTGTTGACGCTGTTCTAGTAAGCTTTGGCGCTGGCTTTGTCTCCGATGTATTCTTCTTATCTTCGCGCTTTCTACGATCGTCCATGTTGTTCTTGGATGCAAGAACAGGGCAGAACTTGGCGGTATGTCCGAGTTCAAAGCAATAACGGCATTCTGTATTTAAAAGAGTAGGGCAAGTAGTTTCGCAAATACCTGTGAGCCGATTTGTCGACCTGACATAATGGCTTGTATAGTCCTTTTCTGGCTTTCCGGCGTCGTGGCAGACCTTGCAATAAGGCTTGCGGTTTCCATTGTTGTTACGTTGACCTCTGTATGACATTCTTCTTTTCAATCGCTGTTGTTTGTAGGTTTGGATGTACAATTCATATATAAATCAAAAAGTATTTCAATTTTTTTTGTAGGGATGCCTAGGTCTGTATTATGATCCCTTCTCTCTGAACTAAAAATTTATAATCTACATGTCTTTTTATTTTATAAATTTTTTGCTAGAAACTATTCAGAAAGTGTTTGTAGAGAGAATCTAAGGCACTCAATAAAAAATTGAAAATATATTTTAAAATGATTCTGGGCAATACACAAATAACCATGACGCAAGACGTAATGGACGAAAAAATGCAGCAGTTTGACAGGTATTTAGATCGAGGAAAATTGGCCCACCAGGATTATCAGAAGGACGGCGTGCGCTGGATTCTCTCGAACGAACTGAGGAAGGACCCTATTAAAGGCGTAAGGGGCGGATTCATTGCCGACGAAATGGGCTTAGGTAAGACGATTATGATGATTGCTACTATGTTGTGTAATTTTGTAGGAAATACATTGATTATTGTGCCGCCTGCACTTATGGACCAATGGTATGTTCAAATTGCCCGCACTACTGGACACAAGTCGCTCCTCTATCATGGGCATAATAAGAGTAAGATTTCAGTGGCTGATTTGGAAGCTGCCAAGATTGTCATTTCGACGTATGGCGCCATTACTATTCCCAAGACCAAGAAAATGCTCACTATGCTGCACAAGATTTCCTGGGGACGGATTATTTTCGATGAAGCGCATCATTTACGAAATGGCAATACTTCTCTCTATTTCGGCGCCCGTCTATTGAGAGCAAATATACGCTGGCTTGTTTCGGGTACTCCAATACAGAATCGCAAGCAAGATTTTTATAATTTGTGCAAGATGATTCGATTGCCCACCAGCTATTATACGAATTACGACAATCTCATCGAGTTGACACGTGCTTTCATTTTAAAGCGTACCAAGAAGCAAGTGGGCATTGTATTGCCCGACGTGGTACAAGATAAAAATATGGTTGTTTGGAAAAATGATAGAGAGAAGGAGTTATCGCAAAGCTTGCATGCCATGTTGGACTTTACGAATATACAAGGAAGGACTAGTGGCTTACCAGATCATTTCCGTATTGTGGCATTAATGAAGGCTCGCCAGTCTTGTATATTCCCTCGTCTTCTCTCCAAGCATAAAGGCTACGATGAGTATAAGGAGGCCTTTTCTTCTAGTAGCAAGTTGGATAGTGTTGTTGCCAAAATTTTAGAGAGAAAGGATAATGGTTGTGGCAAGTTGATCTTCTGTCATTTTCACGAAGAAATCGACGAAATCGCGCGCAAATTGAAGGAAGGAGGCATGCATTCCGTGGCCACTTTCGATGGACGTACGTATAATCGTGCTGATATTCTTGCAGAAGGCTACAATGCCTTGATCCTCCAAATACAGACCGGCTGTGAAGGGCTTAATTTACAGGAGCATTATAGTGAAATTTACTTTATCAGTCCACACTGGAATCCCGCAGTAGAAGACCAAGCTGTGGCTAGGTGTCATCGTATTGGACAAAAAAAGGTAGTGTATGTAGAGAGATTCGAGATGTGTGAGTTTGAAGATCAGGAAGAGGATTCTATAAATATTGAGAAATATGTACATTTAACACAAGATGGTAAGAGAGAAATTGCAAAAGAATTCAATTTAGCATAAAAATAGAATACACATTTGACGGCTATTTGTGCCGGGTTTTTTCGGGGGGCGACCTCTTTAAGTTGTTTTTTATATATATTATTTGGGCGATACCCACCCCGATCTCTTTAAGTTGTTTTTTATATATATTATTCGGCGTGCACTCTAGCTAGAATACAATTATAGATCTCTAATGGTATAACACATGTAGAGACATATATAAAGAGATTTTTTTCATTTATATGAGCCTTTTTATATACTAGCTATCCTTCTCTCTATGAGCAGCAGCAGGCAGCAAGTAAAAAAAGGGATTTACCCTTCTACTTATTCTATCTAACTACTTATCTAACTAACTTATCTAACTACTTTGCTAGTTGTTTATTCGTCGTCCTCTGTGTCAGAGTCCTCTGAGTTGGTAAAGATTATTTCCTTCTTTTCTGCGTCCCACTTACCTACTGCATGTAGCTCTTCGGTCTCCGTGTATATGTTCAAGTCGTACACGATGTTCGTCTGTTGTGAGCGAATGTATTTCACTCCATCTACTTCACCGCATTTCTTGTACGTCTCTTCTTCGGCTTGCTTTGACGACTTCTTCACTTCCTTCTTCGCTTCCTTCTTGGCTTCCAGAGCTGCCTTCTTCGCTTCCTTCTCTTGTTCAAGGGCGAGCTTCTTCGCTTCCTTCTCTTGTTCAAGAGCCAGCTTCTTCGCTTCCTTCTCTTGTTCAAGGGCGAGCTTCTTGGCTTCCTTCTCTTGTTCAAGAGCGAGCTTCTTGGCTTCCTTCTCTTGTTCAAGAGCCAGCTTCTTGGCGGCCTTTTCCTCTTCAAGAGCCAGCTTCTTGGCTTCCAGAGCCAGCTTCTTGGCTTCCTTCTCTTGTTCGAGAGCCAGCTTCTTGGCTTCCTTCTCTAGTTCAAGAGCTGCCTTCTTGGCGGCCTTCTCCTCTTCAAGTGCCAGCTTCTTGGATGCCTTATCTTCCTCGATTTCATCATCGACTACATTCGCAGACGCTACTAGGCTCGCAAAGAGGTCTTCCTCATCTTCGGCTAATTGAATTACCTTTGATGTCTTTTTCGGGCGACCCTTGCTACCCTTGGCTTCCTTTGGCTCCGCACTTGGTTTGCGACCTCGTTTCGGCTCCTCTGGCGCTACAAAATGCTGTTCGGAAATGATTATGTTGAATTTCGACGCTTCAGCTATTACCTCTTCAGCGCTTACTTTGTATTTGTTCATGATTTTTGTATATGATATTGGCTTTCGACCCTTTGGATCGATGTAATCGTAAATACCTACATCACGACGCTGTGTGATCGTTCCGTATTCGGGGATTCCTGATTCGCTCTTCTTCGACAGCTCATGGCACGATTTGCAGTAACCATTCATCTTTTGTTTGCCTTGGCATTGCGTGTATAATCCGTTGTTTTGGCGTAATGCTTGGCATAACATGTCGCTGTATTCTCCGTTGTATGGCAGAGGAAACGCTGGCTTTTTTGATTCCGATTTTTCTTGTTTTTCCTTCTTCGATACTCCTAATTGCATTTCGTCTACACCTAGATGTCTCAGCGCTTCTTCAGCTGAAAAACCATATGTACGCGCGCATTCTTCTACAATTGCAGTTGCCGTTTTTCGCAGCATTCCCTGCATCATATTGTTCAACACCGACGATACTTCTACTTTTGACAACATCTTTCAGATCACTTCGTTTGTTTGGGGGATGTACTATTCTTCTTTTTTTGAAAAAGCTTTTCAATTTTTTAAGGGAACCGAGGTTCCCTTATGATCCCTCCTCTTCTACTAAAAATTTATAAATTTTAAAGGGAACCTTGGTTTCCTTATGATCCCTCCTCTACTAAGGGAACCTAGGTTTCCTTATGATCCCTCCTCTACTAAGGGAACCTAGGGTTCCCTTATGATCCCTCCTCTACTAAAAATTTATAAATTTTTTGTTGGAAAGGAGGGGATCATAAGGGCTTAACATTGGTTACCTTTTTTATAAATTTTTTGTTGGAAAGGAGAGATCATTACGGCTTAACATTGGTTTACTTTTTATAAATTTTTTGTTGGAAAGGAGAGATCATAAGGGCTTAACATTGGTTTACTTTTTATAAATTTTTTGTTGGAAAGGAGGGATCATAAGGGAACCTTGGTTCCCTTTAAAGGAGGGATCATAAGGGCTTGCGTAGCGGAAGCATTGGGTCCCTTACTTAAAAAATTGATTTACTTTTTCATTTTTATTCTTATTCTACATCATCCACCTACTTTCAATTTGATTTTATTCGATTTTATGGAGTTTATTAATAAGCTACGTCTTGTTGGGGGTATAGACAACGAATTGAAGGACAAACTGGTGTTCGCCCACGAACAAATGCATAGAAAGGTCCCATACCTGTTGTGCATGCTAAATCCGAAGCTATCGGTCACAAACAGCTGGCACAATACGATAACAGATGCCTTCAATCAAGCTAAGCTATTGGGCGGAGATTTTAAGATTTATGTAAATAATATTACAGGTAAGATACAACTGACCATGGATCAATGCGCCATAATTCAGCAATGCGAAGAAGGAGAACTGGACCCAGAGAAAGGTTGCTCGATTGCATTAGCCAAAAAATCACGCGCTGAAAGAGAAGCCGAAAATTATCTCGAACAAGAAATGACGGAAGAAATGACGGAAGACGAAGAAGAAATGATGGAAATATGGATGGAAAAGATGACGCGACCTGGACGTGTTGCAGCCCGCGACGGAATCGAATACACGGAGCAACAGCTGAGAGAAATGATTCTCAATGATTCCGAGTGAAAAGCAGCTGTGTGATCCATAGATAGTAAAAGTAGTTAGACTAGAGTAGTATAAAGTAGTTGTAAATTGAAATACTTTTTTATTGTACATTATCAACATTGAACATCACTAATTATAGGTATGTAAAAAAATTGAATGTATAAATAATGATAAAAATACATTACATTTTACTGGAGATGTCTGTTTTGCTGTTTAACATGTTTTGTTCGATTTTGTTTTTGGTAATCTTCAATATTTTATATGTAATGCTGTTTTATTGGGTTCAAGATTTCATTGTGTCTGTGACAACTAGTGATAACTTTAGAAACGATAATTTCAATACAATTCCTGATGCGGTTAAATATATTTTGAAGAAAAATAAAATTTACAATAGGCATTCTCTTGATGTATGGTGTAATTGCAGCGGTAATAATCGTAGAAAGTTGTACTCAGATGTTATGAAAATCGCACCAAATGCATGGTTACAAGTGGCTGACCCTGAAAGGATCGTTCGCAGAACATACGAAGCGGAATTAGAAGGATTTACACATAAGCGTGTCAAATAAAATATATTTTAAATTTTATAAAAAAAATGAAAACTTTTTTTTTATAAAATAAAATGCATACCAGGTTAGACGCATTTTGAAATGGACACTATTAGAGGAATGAATTTGACTGAATTTAGAGAGTCTTTCTCTAGAAATACCGGGCGAAAACAAATCATCGACTGCTTAGAAGATATTTATTTAGAAGAACTTAAAGAAATTTATTTCTCTCTATCGAAAGGAGATTGGAAGACCTTGTGTGATAGAGCTGTTTCCATGCAGCAAATTCACTTTATGAAAAAAGAGGAGTTTTTGGATTGTCTTTATAACAATAGATTGCCATATTTCGTGAGGGCTTGTTATTTCGATTCGGATTACAAAAACGACTCTATTAATTCAAAGGACGCCTATAATTGCAGACATATGCTGCGATATATGTCGAGAGAAGATTTTCTAATTGAATGCATGTCAGATAAGAAATATAACGATTATTTGAGTAGAGAGTTGGCTATATTCAATATTTGTAGCATGTCAAGAGAAGATTTCCTGAAACAACTGAATAACAATTCTTTGCCTGAATTTGTGCGTGCCGAAGAAGGTGATCCGGATTACCAAGTCTTGTATACTAGCTATTCTTGTAATTCAGCTCAAGACTGGTTAGATATGCACAGAATTCGATTAAAAACTACATCGTATCAGGAATTCATTGAAATGAGCTGGGTAGAAATAGACGTATAACTTAGTAGTGTAGTAGTTTAGAAATGTAGTAGCTAATAATTAAGTAGTAATATTTTTTATCTATATATATACAAGTATCCTTAATGTCTGCAAGATCTATTGAAGATGATTCTCCTGAGGTACCAAAGGATTTTCCTCATAATTTAATTACTATGTTTGCATCACATGCTTCTTATAAGATTAGTGGAGAAGAAGACAACTTAGTACCATCTTCTCCAGTTGGTAAGTTAGTTGTGGTAATAACATTAGCACCATTATTTAGCGCAGTAATGGCTCCATCATTAGAATCTTCTAGTAAATTATCCCCTGAGAAAGTTGCAAAAAATTTTTTAGAAGAGGATTACTATACAAAAATAAGTGGTATCATAATTACTATGATTGAAAAATTAGGTGGTTTACTTATATTAAATTCATTAGACGATAATCAATTTATTGTTTTTATGGAAATTTTACGTATAAATATAGTGAATAATATTTATATTGAATTTTCTCCTTTAAATCCAAAAGCTACACATTTTAAACATCAATCATTTAATTTAAAAATTTATAAGCCTGGTGATGAAATGCTTCAAAAAATATATCAAATGGATCCTAGCCCTGCGAGTTATTTTGGAACAATTACAGGATTTACTGGAAAAAAATCTGATTCAACGATAAATTTATGGGAGGAATACCTTGCAAAATATGTAGGTGAACATGTACAAATGCATGATACGCGCACACAAGAAGAAAATCCTAAAGAAATAACAAATGAAGAGGTTGTAACTTATTTCGGAGCAGTATGTGATCGTATTGGATTTGTAGATGGTGGATGTTGCGAATTTAATCAACATTTTGTAGATGAATGGGAGGACAGACACACTACACGGCGTGTAAGCATTGATTATGGAGCTGAATTGGAACGATCTGAAACATATTTAAGAGATGCTATTTTTGCTTTAGGTGAAAAAGAATTTGAAAGATTAAAATTATTGTTAAAAGTAGAATTCACTAATCCTGTCGAAGAAGAGAGACAACAACTAGGAGTGATTGAAAAAAAAAGAAAACCAGAAGAACAATCAAAAAGTGTTATAAAAAAAGGAGGTTCAAAGAAGAAGATTAAGAGAACAAAAAGAAGAAATAAGAGGACAAAAAGAAGAAATAAAAACACAAAAAAAAATTGATTATAAAATACTAATTAAATAAATAGTATAATAGTAAGATGAACACTTCAGAAGAAAAGAAACCAACTTTGGAAGAGACAATGTTACAAATTGAAAGGGAAGCAGAAGCCAAAGTAATCAAAGGGTATGCATCGGGTGAAATTCAGATGCCAATATGCGCATCAAATGGCAGTACTTTGTTGCCTATAAAAACCCCCGATAAGCAACTCGACTTTTGTAAAAAAATCATAGAGGAAGGTTCTAAGAAATTCGAAGCCGCAGCGGGAAGACCAATGACATATTCAGACATGCGAGCAATGTTTGGTTAGAAAAAATGAATGTAAAATAAAAATATTTTATATTCATTTACAAATAATATTATATTTTTTTCTAAAGATCTTTTACTATGAAATATTTGTGTGCTTATAAAGATTTATTTGGAAAACCTGATACAGGTATCCATTCTATTCGTTTTATGAATCTAGCCGTTATGGATATCATAATGACGCTTATTGGTGCGTATTTGATTTCTTACGCAACTAAAATATCTTTTTCAATAGTTGCTATAGTGCTGTTTATTTTAGGAATAATAGCACATAGGCTTTTTTGTGTAAGATCGACAATTGACAAATTGTTGTTTCCCAATTAGAAATGCGTTTTGTCACTAAAAAATATCATTAAATTTCGTTGGGTGATGTACTGGTATTAAAGCCGCATCCGAGTTTGAATTCGAATTTGGGTTTTTAATTGTAGTTGTATTTGTTTCATTTTTACAAATTGGAGCTTTGTATTCATATATGTCTAACACTTTTTTTACAACATCACTTCTCTCTATATCTGTTGAATCTAAAATGGACAAATGAATCAAACCTGAAGTATCATTAAACAAATTAAACTTTTCTACAAACTCTTTTAATCCATTTTCTTGTTGAATATCTGTTTGATGTAAATCACCAGTAATTACCATTTTTGATCCATCTCCTATCCTAGTAGTCAGCATTTTCATTTGATTTGGCGAACTATTTTGCATTTCATCAGCTATAATAAATGAATGCTTAAAGGTGCGTCCCCTCATAAAAGCCAAAGGGCATATTTCAATTTTTCCATTATATAACATCAAATCTAACTCTGATTTGCTGTAATGTTCCAAAAATATATCAAAAATGGGTTTCGTCCATGGATCCATTTTTTTTATAATGTTCCCAGGTAGAAAACCAATTTCTTCATCAACACTGACTACAGGTCTGGTAATAATAATTTTGTCCATTTGAGAAGTTTTAAGTAATTGAATTGCTTTTTCACAAGCAAAGAGCGTTTTTCCGCATCCGGCCGGTCCTATCGAAACAATTATTTTGGTTTCAATATTGTTTAAATAGTTTACATATTCTTCTTGATGCAATGTTTTTGGAACATAATTGGAAGAATATTTGGGTTTTGATTGTTTTAAACCATGGCTCATGTAGAGGATGCAAAGAAACGTGCTAATTACGCGCATATATTATACTATATTTTTGTTTTTAAGTAGTATTTACAATACTTATTTTTCTACAAATTTGAAAATAACGTTTGTATTTTTTTGTTCCGTCTAAAGTGTATCCATCCGCTTTTCTAAATGGCGTCATCTGGTAACCATAAGTATTTAGTATTTGTCGAACAAAATTTATAAGTGGCCATTTTTGATTTGTAATTGCATTTTTTTGTAAACTAGTCAAGAAGGAAGAACTATATTTTTTCTTCAACAAAGGTATTTTATTTTTTATAATAGTATACTTTTCGTCGCATAATAAAATTTCTCTAGGTATTATGTATTTCTCTATGATATCTAATTGATTACAATCAATTCCAATAATTTGCATTATATTTTTTGTTTCCTCATCTATACTATTCATAAATATATAAATAGAAAAAATACTTTATATCCAAAAAATAACATACAATTTAGAAAAAGTTGTAAACATGTGAAAAAATACATGGTATTTTATCCATGTTTCGTTTTGATATAATTCAAATGTTTTACAAGACAGATTATACAACCTATAGATAATATATAAATTATTGAACCCAATTAGCTTTGGTAAAACTCCCTTTATTTTTCTATATCCATAAAAAAAATAAATAAAAGCGGATAATTTAGAAGTAAATAGATCAATGTTTCTTCCTAATTCTAAGCTTGGATTCATCCAATAATTGATAGACCCGCATAAAGCCATTAATGTAGTTGCAGACAACGCTTTTTGATTTTTTTTATAAGAATATAAAATGGGTAAAATAAATGTAGATGTTGATAAAATTAGAGAATAATGCGGTTGAATTAAAGACATATAATAAATCATTTATATGTCTTTATATTTATTTATTAAAAATTCAAATTTCATGTGTGTATATCTGTTTAGATACTAAATTCTGGTATGCTATAAGTATCGCCAGTTTTTACATATTTGGCAATTATTTTTGGATTCATTTTATTACTAATAATGTCTTCCGCTTGATAAACGTTATTGTTATTATCAATGTAATAAATGATACCTTGAATATCTTGAGCATACACATCAATCTTTTGTGTACTATTTTTTGGAGGCGCCTCCATATCACAAACACCATGAGGCGTACTCTTTAAATGAGTACCACAATAATCGGAACCCTCTTTCTTTCTTCTTGTACATTGTTCCTCGCTGGCTCTTTTTGCACAGCATCGATCAAACATAGGAACAAAATTTTTCACACGTTTCCTCTTTTGGAAATCTTCTTTGCAAAAAGTCAACCTTTCATAGTCATAAATATATTGAAGCAACTGGTTCACTTGTTCGTTTTTACTAAGTCCGCATTGAGTTATTTTTTCGCGAATACTATCTTTAAACTCTGTTATGTAGGCGTCGGTTTTTTTGCTAATTCTCTTTTCCATATTGGCTTTATATTATATAATATAATGTTTTATCTTTAGTTCAATTTTTTTATATATTTAAAAAACCACTTAAAGAGAATTTTTATCCTCTGGCTCATTTGATGGTTCTAATAAATTTTGAGATGTGTCATCGTGTGTTTTTGCTTCTTTATTTATAATAGAATCACAAGAAATATCTATGGTAGAAAACATATCATTTAAATCATCATGAGACAAGGTTTTCTCTATTTGATCGGTGTCCTTGTTTATATTTTTATTTATATTTTTTACAACATCATTCAATTTAAATTTTGGTGAAGATGTATTATTGCTACTAACATTACTACTAATGGAACTATTGGCTCTACTCCTACTCATACTTTCTAGATCAGAATCTGTAATAGAATTTTCTGGTGTAGTTGTATTTGCATCTTTAGGACTTTCTGGATTTGTTGTTTTTGCTTGCACAGATTCTTCGTCAAAATGAATATCATGATTTATATGAGAATACATGAGTTGTATTTTGTTTGAAAAACGTTTTAAATATTTTGTATGTAATTTATGAAAAAATTCAATATAAGTAATAAACATTACTATTTTTTCTTTCATCACATTGATATTATAATTGAACGACGTAATAAAGTTATCAATATTTAATCCAATACTTTGTTTATTTTTATGCAACATCAATTCATTTTCTTTATTATTTAGTGCGGAAATTAAAACGCCTACTAAATGCAATATGTTTTCATGCATATTTTGAATGATTTCGAAATCATATTCTTTAAATGGTTCTAAATCCTTGTAAATTGGATAATCATTTATTTTAACATGATCCATTGTTTTATCATTTTTTATGCTTTCTATATAATCGACAATGATTTTGTTTAACTTAAAATATTCACAATACATTTTGTTACTAATAGCTAAAAATAAACGTTTCATATCATCATATTCAATATCAATTAATTTGCTTTGAAAATGAAAAGAATCTAAACCAAAAATAAACATTTGCGTTTTATTTGTTTTAATAAATTCCGCGTGTAATCCTTTTAATTTATTAATTCTAATTTGCAGAATATCAAAAATATTTTTGACGATAGTTCTAATATGTATAATATTATTAAAATCTGTTTTTAACTTGAGAAGTTTTGATTCCATAATAATTTATAATATTATATTTTATTATAATAATATAAATGTCCGCGGAAAATACAAACGCATCTATTCAAGACTCGTCATTTAGTGCAGCCATTCAAGATTCATCGCTTGTTCAAAATGACGATAAAAACAGCATTATTAGTACTCAAGAACTATTACATTTAAATAATCAACATGGATGGACACCCGAACATGAAGTAATTCTAACAGAGTGGGCAGACAAAGCAATGTGTTATAGATGGCTACATACCAAATCAAATGCCATGTATTCTTATTTAAATGCGTTGTATACTATTCCCGTCATTATTATTTCCACTTTAACAGGCACTGCGAATTTTGCTCAACAGCGCGTTCCTACTGAGTATCAACCTATTTTTATGATGGTGGTTGGTGGATTTAATCTTTTAGGAGGTATTGTTACTACCATACAACAATTTTTAAAAATTACACAATTGAATGAAGCTCATCGTGTCAGTAGTATTGCATGGGATAAATTTTACCGCAATATTAAAATCGAACTTGCAAAACACCCTATAGAGAGAATAGAAGTGAAACATATGATAAAAATGAACAAAGAAGAATTCGATCGTCTCATGGAGACCAGTCCTAATATTCCAGAAAATATAGTAAATCAATTTAAAAAAAATTTTATAAATCACCAAGGATTCAGTGCTATTATAAAGCCGGAAATTTGCGATATTTTAGTTCCTACAAACAACTATAGAAATCCATGGTTTCATGAAGAAAATCGCGAAAAGGAAGCCAACCAAAACATTGAAATTCAGTTATCTAAATTAACCAAAACAAAAAGAATAAATGAAAAAAATAATAAACTTGTCATGGATTTTATACAATCCTTTGTTCAATTAAACAATCGGGAACCAATGGAATCAGAAATTATAGATAATTTAAAGGATAAAATTGACATTTCTATTATAAAAAATATATTGGAAAAAGGACGTTTGTTTAATATTAAAAATGATGATAGTGTTTAAAATATTTCCTCTGATTTTTGAAAAACTACTATACATAATGCAATAAATATATAAAATAATAAATATATACCATATGTGCTTTGTTCTATTCCATAAAATGTTAATATTCTTGTTAAACAATAAAAAAATAATATAGTGAATCCAACTGCTGTTACCAAATCCATTTCTATAATATATTTTTATATTTTATATTATCGATTTAATATTATTATTTTTCTATTTTTTATTAAAGTATTTCAAATTGTTCCGGAAATATTTTTTTATGTACATAATGATAGCTCAATGAGGTTTGTTGTTCATAAATTTTAGTTACTATGAATGGTGTATTAGGAAGACTCGCACCATTGTCTAATTCTATATTTCCTATGTAAGCACTATCATAACCATTTGCCCAAACTCCATCGTGATCAGAAATTCGCATTGTCAATTTTTCAATGGTTTGATCTAATTTTGAATCTAGTAATCTCTCTTTTTTGATTTCTGATTCATCTATAGGATCATTTGGGTGATTTTCTATATATTTCACATGTCCTATAAATAAAGCAAAGCGAATAATACAATCATTTGTTTTATCTTCTTCATTTTTGAAAGAATTTGCAAAATTAGTAAAGTAAAAATAAGGTCCTAGTATACTATTTTTGTTTTTTATAGATTCACCAAATACATATTTAAAAGATACTTGTTCTTTAGTTGTGCCTATAAATCCAACAATTGGTATTTCATAATTATGATTTTGTTCATCTTGTAAAAAACAAAATTCTTCGTTTAAAATAAAAAAATCAGATACTTCTTTTTCAATAGGTAAATGACAAATTTTTTTATGATTTACTACTTCATCTATAATAGCATACCATAATGGACTATTACTAAAAATATCATTTATTTTTATTTCACAATTTGTACTATCAAAAAATAAATATAAATTATTGTTTACAATATAAAATCCATGAAACAATAATGTTTTCGAGAAAATATCAAAATCAGACTTCGTAAATAATGAAAACAATGAAAACAAATTGATTTTGCTATAGTTGATGAGTTCTTCATTTGTAAAATTTTTAAAAATATGTAATTCTGGAAATTGTAATACATTTGTAGACTTTTCTTTTAAAAGAAGAATATTTAAAAAAGGTTCTTTACTAGCTGTTGTTACTTTATAAGAACAAATATATACTTTGTTAAAGGATTGCACTGGAATATCAAAATACAACATTAATTTGTTTTTTGCATTATAATTATAATTTTCCATTTATTATAATTATAAATAATTGTTTAACTTATTTTTTATTGTTTATTTATTTTACGTTTAATTGTTTCTTTTAATTGTTCTTCGCGACTATCCATTATATGTTTTGTCAACTCTTCTGCTATATTTGGGTCTGTTTTATAATAATTTTGCAATGCTGACAGCAATGTTTTTCCATTGATTGGCTTTTTTACTTTGCTTTTTTTATAAACCAATGCACCATCATTTATGTCAAAGCAATCGATTTGATTTGTTTTCATTACGGAGACCAAATTTTCAGTGATTGATTTCTTCTTGTTGTTGCGATCCTTAATTTCAGTTTTCAATTGTGTAATTTCATTATCCATTTTAATCCATTCTTTTATATTTGTAATTAATTCTTCTTTGGTTTCCATTTAAATTATTTAAATATTTTATATTTATATTCCTATTTTATAATTTATAATTCTGGATCTGAAGGTGGCTCTAGGACTTCGTTTGCAGTCACTTCGTTTTTTGCCGTTTCCGCATCAAAATGTTTAATAATACAATCGATTTTCGTTATGAGTTCCTTATAATGTCTCTTACAAAATGCACCATTGAATAGCTTAGATCCACATTTCTTTCCTTTATTTGGACCTGTTTTTAAAATGGAAACACAATGATCTTCTATTGGATCCACATCAATCACAATCGACGAATTTACAATAATATTTTCTGCATTTGCGTTTGCATTCTTTTTTTCTTGCTTTTTATCCGCCTTTGCCTTTGCTTTTGCTTCTTCCTTTTCTTTCTTTGCATTTGCTTTTGCTTCTTCTTTTGCTTTCTTTATTTCTAATTTTTCTTTATCCTTTAACATTTTATTATGATCTTTTATCATCTTATTTTTATGGGAAAAACAAACACATATGTCTTCTCCTTCATATCCAATAATATAATCACAAATTTTCCAATATCCATAACTATTACATTTTGCATTTTGCATTTGATTTCCACTTGTGTCCAATACAGGATTTCCACTTGCGTCCAATAATGGTATCGGTGTCAAATACTGACATATATTATGTGTCTTTGTAATAGACGACTTTTTATTTGGATCATAATAATTTACGCCGTGTGTCTTTTCTAAACCAAGCTCTGGATAATATGGTAATAATTTTTTTTGTTTATTTCTACAATAAGGACACCTTATTTCATAAGAATGTAATCTACTATGACTTCCCTCTAGGTTATTATATTTTTGTTTGTGATTTTTTATATCATGAAACAAGGGTATGTAGTTAAATGTATGACCACATTCCATTTTAACAAAATTTTCTGTTAATGGTTGATTCGTAATTAAACAAACATTTTCATTTGCATGTTCATCTTCTATATCTAGCGATTTGTATAATTCTGCAAAAAAATCTATATTTCCTTCTATTTTGTAATTTTTCATGTATATCTTATAATATGTAATTTATCTTTATATTTTTTATATATATTTGTTATAATATGTCTCCTCCAGAAGTTTGGGGTCCAGCAGTTTGGACATTGTTTCATACATTAGCAGAGAGAGTAAATGAAACTATTTACCCAAAAGTTGCTCCACAATTGTTTGCCGTTATTGTAAAAATATGCAAATTTTTACCTTGTCCTGATTGTTCAAATGATGCAAGTAATTTTTTAGCAAAAATTCAAGTTTCCAATTTTAAAACAAAAACAGATTTTAAGAATTTTATTTATTTGTTTCATAATTGGGTAAATGTAAAGAAGAGAAAACCATTGTTTAATTATGCAAATATGAATAAATATGAACATTTACCTTTAATACCTGTTGTAAATAATTTTATTGCAACATACAATACCAAAGGTAATATGAAGTTACTTTCTGAATCTTTTCAAAGAAATTTAATAATAACCGATTTTAAAAAATGGATTTCCAATAATATTCATATTTTTACTCGACCGCCGAGTTTAAATCCTATAGAAAAAAAAGAACCTGAATCGGTTCCTGTACAAGTAGAAGAAAGTCCTTTAGTAGAACAAGAAACTCCTATAATAGTAGAAGAAACTCCTATAATAGTAGAAGAAAGTCCTATAATAGTAGAAGAACAAGAAACTCCTATAATAGTAGAAGAACAAGAAAGTCCTTTAGAACAAGAAAGTCCTTTAGAACAAGAAAGTCCTTTAGAACAAGAAACTCCTCTAGAACAAGAAACACCTTTAGAACAAGATGAAGAATCTATGCCTATATTTGAACATGAATCATTAATGGAAAATGAACACCTGATACTTAGTAAAAATGAGAAAAAAGGTAAAAAAGGGAAAAATAAAAAAAATTAAATACTTCCCACCAATTCTCCATCTTTATACACTTTGCATTTAAATGTTTGTGTAGATGGTTGTGTGCAAACTTCTTTATTACTAGATTCTTCATTAAAGAATAAAAACTTGCTAGATCCACCCCAGTCCATCAGTGAAATGATCAAATAACTAGCAAATATACCTGCAATGATGTTTAAAAATAAATCATTCATATACAAAATACATTTTTCATATAATTTCACATAAATATCAACAAACAAGTAACAAACCAATACACTAAATATCCATAAATTCGCGGTTCCATTTAAAAACATTGGAATAGACAAATACATAATAGTAAATGAAAACACAAAAGAGCTGAAAGATGCATTTCCGTATTTACTATATTGAATCGAATTACATATGGAACCATCGTCTTTTAGGGAAGATGCACCATTTACATAATAAATTGCCTCTCTTATGAGACAAACTGCAATTAGAAATCCTAAATAAATCAACCCTTTAAAATTCTGAAATACAAAAGAGAGACTTGTAATTATAACAGCAACGATTAATGGAGAGAAAAAAGACATGGTTACAAGAATATTAAAAGGTTGAAAAAATTTTAATGGTTTATTTTGGGTTGCACTCGTTTTATTTACAGAAGATTCCATATAATAATAATGTATAATATATTTTTGTTATAGATTATACATTCTTTTTTATTTTTCTAAAATCAAATCCAATACTTGATTTATATGATCAACATTATAAAATTTTATACCATCTAGTATATCATCTTTTTTATTTTTCTCATAAAATTCGTCGAAATCCTTTTTGTTTTCTGTGGGATAAATAAAAGTATGTATTCCCGCTTTTAATGAACCAATGATTTTATAAACTAATCCTCCTATAGCAGTAACTTCTCCAGACATTTGTATTTCCCCAGTCATGGCTATTCCTGCTTTAATCGGAATGTTATTTAATAAACTATAGATGACACTTGTTATTGTTATTCCAGCGCTTGGTCCATCTTTATGAACTGAACCATCTCCAGGGTGGATATTTATACCATATTTATTTTCTTTTCCATCATACAATTCTCGGAGTTCTTTTTTTCGCTCTTCCAAAATCAAATTCCAGGCTATAGTTAAAGAAATATGCATACTTTCCTTCATTACATCTTGTTGTAGACCAGTTAATTTCAATTCTAAAAAATGTTCAGAAGGATAATATTTTGCATGAATCGGTAATGTACCCCCGTTTCCTAATGATGTTGCATACATTCCATTTGCGTATCCAATCATACTTTCTTGTGGTACTTTTCTGATGATGATTTCTTTTTTATCTTTGAAATACTTATGTTTGATATCCTCAATGTTAATATGTATAGGTATTTCATGAAAATCTTCTATGTTATTTTTCAATGTATTCAAATTAATTTCACCTACAATTTCAAACAGAATTTCTTTTAATTTTCTCACTCCAGATTCTAATGTGTATTCATCAATAATAAATTTCAATGTTTCATCACTAAATTCTATCATATTTTCTAAACCCATTTTTGCATAAATATCTGGAAGAATATGTGTTTTACTGATGATCAATTTGTCTTCCAAAGTTAGGTTGTCAAATTTAATCCTATGCACTCGATCTAGTAAAATCTTGTCAATTGCATCCACATCATTATAAGACAATATAAATAATGCCTTGGATAGATCCAAATCTATTCCTGTAAAATATTTATCTTGAAAGCTATCATTTTGCGACGGATCCAATAAATGTGTTAATATACCTACTATTTCCTTTCCATTTTCCGTGCGGCTGATTTTATCAACTTCGTCAATAAATATAATTGGATTCATACATTTTTTGTCCATTAAAATTTGTAATATAGATCCCCAAGTAGACCCCACATATGTGTAATTATGACCATGCAATGTACTTCCATTACTATCTCCACCCATTTGAATCATGGCAAAGGGACGACTAATTCCATTTTCATCTTTTAAGCAATCGGAAATGCCGCGTTTTGCCAGCGATGTTTTGCCGATCCCAGGCGCACCTTCAAAACCAAAACAATAACCATCTTGCTTTCCATTGATCCATTGACCAATAATTCTCTCTACTTGTTTTTTGGCTTTTTCATGACCATGTACTGCTTTGTCTAAGGTTATTTTTACTTGATGCATATAATCATTTACTTCTTTCATATTTGTTTGAATGGTCTCGATTTCTTCTCTTATGCTGTTATGTGTGTTATCAACATTGGAAAAAACTTGCATAATATCTTTGTATAAGTGAGATTGAACATCTAATGATTGTATTGTATTTTCTATTTTTTCTTTGATTTCTTTTTTATTCATATGTGAGCATTTTATCAAATATTCTTTTTTACTATATTTATTAAATATAGCATTCATTTCTTCTGCATATGTTTGCAATATTTTCTTATTGTTTTTAACTAACATTTGTGTATACTTTTCGTTTGTATTTTTTTCTGTTGTTAGTGAAATATCATTTTTCAAATACTTTATGATTTCCATACTGGTATACATTTCCTTGCACTGAATTCCGGAAAACAATGGATCGTCTTTGTGTTTTTTATACATTTCTTTAAACTGATTACGAGTCTTTTCCATGACATTGAGTATAGGTTCTCTCTTATATATTGAAAAGGGGATTTTTAGTAAGCCATCCAAATATTGCCGCGCCTTGGACCCAGAATCTTCTGACTTTGCCTTGACTTCTTTCAATTTCATCATCGCTTTTTCTTTCACTGCATCATTTGCTTTTATTAAACATATTTGCTGTTCCAGTGGTATTTTGTTCATATCAAAATTAGATAACTCATTCGTATATTGTATTGTTTTTTTCATGGAATTTTTAAAAAGAACTTTAATAGTCCAAGGAAAACTATCAAACAATATTGTTTGTTCTTGTGTATCGATGATTCCATTTGTATCATTAGAGAGAAGATCATACAATAAATAAGCTAAATATTGGTTTTCATAATTAGATGAAAATATTAGCAAGTTAATCAATGTGTTCCTTTTTACATACATATCATCTGATATAAATTCTTTTACTACTTGCGACACTGGTTTTATAACATGCTGATTACTATAACTTAAACAACCCATAAATTTTTTATGTATATCGTCCTCACTTTCGCTGATCAAATAATCTTTTAACGTCAATGAAGAAATAAATACATCTGAATCTTGTCCCTGAAATGCAGGGTTCATTTTTATCGATAATTTTTTATCTATTATGTATTTATCGTGTAAAAAATCAATTGAAATATCATCTAAAATTCCAAATACAATCAATGTTTTTTTTAAAACAGAATTGTAAATGAATAATTTAATTCCATACACTTTCATATGAAATTGTTTATAAGAAGGTGCAATATCTATACACGCAAAATTGTTATTTTCGTTAACATTAGATTCTTCTTTCTTATTTACTATTTTATAACCAGTTGGATGAAAATATTTTTTCAATACATTCCATTTTTCTTCTTCTTTTTCCTTTGTTATTATTTTATTATTTCCAAAACAAATAATTAGTAAATCATCTACATTTTCGGTACCATATATTTTTAGTACACTAGATAGTTCATTGTTAATTGTTTGTAATTGAGGTATTAAAATATCATTCGACAAACATGTACTTGTTATTTCTTGTATATTTTTGTTCAATTCAGATAACTTATTTATACACGCACCTACATCACTAATTCCTAAAATATCTAGGAATTTATTTCTTTGAACATGAAGAATTGTTTTTTCTACTACTTGCGCAAAAAAATCTATTTTTTTTTCAATCAATGGCGTATATAAACTACTTGCAGGTGAAATTAATTCTTTTTTTACATTTGATTTTTTACTATTACTATTTTTAGACATGGTTTCTAATATATTATTTTATTAATATTTTTTTGTGTTGATATAGGATTATGCTTTCTTTAAGTATAATAAATTCATTATATATTATTTATTAAGATACTTAAAGAACTATAATTTCATATTGTAAATGGGGAAATTTACTATTAATTGCTTCACGTAATTCAGAACAATTATCATTTGGGTTTATATCATATTTAAACTTGATAATAAATACTATATAATTTTTTGGATTCATAATATACTTGTAAAAAGATTTTATTCTTTTGTTGTATCTTTCTATAAAATGAGCATAATTATTGTTAACAAAATGCATATTACCTTCCGGCCAATTTTCATGTAAATATAAATTCGCATGATCTGGGCTTTCATGATTAAAACCAAAGTTATATTTGACATTGATTATCATGCGCTCTGAGTCTATTTCTAAAAGTGATAAATATTCTGGATTACAAAAATCAGCAAAATCGCTATATATACATTCAATAATACCCTTGTAATTTGAAACCATGAGATCAAATGGGCAAGTTTGGTATCCGTCTTCTTTTCTTTGTCTAAAACCATTTTGTACACTCCATTCTGCTGTTTCACAAGCATTTCCTAATGAAATACCTATTTTATTCATATATAATTGTAAATATAAAAAATACATATTTTAAACAGGTTTAAAAGTACGTCTACATAGTATATAATGGGTATACCTAGTTATTTTAGTTTTATCGTGAAGAATCATGTGTCTATCATAAGGAAACTTGAAAATTCCGAAATTCAAGCCAACAACTTATATTTGGATTGTAATTCCATAATATATGATGCAGTGCGTAGTATTGATTTCGCGTCCATAACAGAGACTGATGTAGATGTTATTATTCGAGCCGTGTGTGCAAAAATAGACGAATACATTGCATTATTGAAGCCAAATAAGAATGTATTTATTGCGTTCGATGGCGTCGCACCAGTTGCCAAGTTGGATCAACAACGTAGCCGTCGTTATAAATCACATTATCAGACGACTATTTCGCGGTCTATTTTTAAATCAGTCGGGGCAGATCCATGGAACACCGCTGCCATCACACCTGGCACCTTATTTATGCATAAGTTAAATACCTATATGTATTCCAAGTATAAAGATCCTTGCAAATATGGTCTCGAAAATTTACTAGTATCTGGTAGCAACGAACACGGAGAAGGCGAGCATAAATTGTTTGAATATATTCGAACGTTTCCTGAAGAGCATCAAGGGTTCAATACAATTATATATGGTCTAGATGCTGACTTGATTATGCTTTCCATCAATCATTTGCCTATTGCCAGGAATATTTATTTATTTAGAGAAACACCGGAATTCATTAAATCGATCAATGTAGAATTAGAACCCAATGCATCTTACATCATGGATATTCCGGAATTGGCGCAAAGCATTACATTAAGCTTGAACAATGATCAGGATTTGACTATTGAACAGCAGAAAAATTGCATATACGATTATATTTTCCTGTGTTTTTTCCTAGGCAATGATTTTATGCCGCATTTTCCAGCAGTAAACATTCGAACAGGAGGTGTTGATAAGATGATGAATGCATATAAAGCAACCATTGGTGCTACAGGAGAGAATTTGACAAATGGCAAAATCATTTACTGGAAAAATGTGCGAAAATTGGTGCAACATCTAGCGGAGTTAGAAGAGCAATATATTCAAAATGAGACCAAATTGCGCGACAAAAGAGAGAAAATAAGGCTTCCAGAGGATACTCCAGAAAATAAATATAAAAAATTTGATGCTATTCCACAATATCAACGTGTGACGGAAAAGTATATCAATGTTTTCAAACCCGAATGGCAAGCTCGATATTATAAGTCGCTATTCGATGTAGATATAGATGAAACCAGAAAAAAACAAATTTGCGTCAATTATTTGGAGGGACTAGAATGGACAATGAAATATTATACCGAAGGTTGTCCAGATTGGAGATGGTGTTATAACTATGATTACCCGCCTCTTCTTTGTGATCTAATTCATTATATTCCCTATTTTGAAACTCAATTTGTAGCAAAAAAAGAGCCAAAACCAGTAAACGAATTGGTCCAATTGTGTTATGTATTACCAAAGCAAAGTTTAAAATTTTTACCAGAATCGTTGTATAACAAATTATTGAAAGAACATAATGGATGGTATAGAACAGATTGTGATTTTACCTGGGCTTATTGTCGCTACTTTTGGGAAGCACACGTGAATCTACCACATATTCCTATAGATGATTTGGAGGCACTTGTTTGCAATTACAAGCAATAAAACGACAAATTGCAGGGAAATGTTACATGTTCTTTAAGTTCCTTTCATTTATATTATATTTATTTCTTGTATTTAAATTGCTCTAAAGAATACTGACTCGATCTGCAATTCGGGCACGAAATTATGGTCTCATCCTTTGACCACCTGTGCTTCATAAGTGCCGCGAAACATTGCTTGCCAAAATAGTGGCCGCATGTGGTCTTAATAAGATGTTTGATATCATGATTTTCTAAGCATAAACTGCATATATTATCCTCGATTTTTTTGCCTTTACTTTTAGTAACTTTTGTCGTTGAACAGAGTTTTTTGTCTAGTGTAAATAGATGATCGTCATTCACCCATTTATTAAGGCCTTCCAATGCATTATCACATACTTCCCAAACCATATCATCTACTTCTTTTAATTTTTTGAATTTTTGTGTGAATTTTTTATATTTATTGAATTCATTTTCTACTTCTGAAAAAGTATCTGACCTAACTTTATCAAACGTCTCATATAGCTGATAACATTGTTCCCAATTATCCGACCTTTTTTCGTCTAATTCGTTGATACGTTCCAATATATTCTGCATTGATAAAGCGACCTTGTAATGTAATGTAGTTTATATTTTTATTCAAATGTTTATTTCATTTTTTTTACAATGAAATAAAATGAACAAGCAAGTTGCCAAATAAGTTCTTTAAGTTCTTTTTCGGTTTTATTATATTTTGGTTCTTTAAGTTCTTTTTCGGATTTATTATATTTTGGTTCTTTAAGTTCTTTTTCGGATTTATTATATTTTTGAAAAAAAGGATTTAGCAACTTTTTTTGTTAACAAAATGTTAACAAAAAGTTGCAAAAAGTTGCAACAAATTTTTTATGCGAATTTTGTGATTATTCTACGTCACGTAAGAGTAGTTATGACAAACATATTTTGACTGCAAAACATGAAAAGTTAACATTTGTTAACAAAAATGAACAAGAAAGTTGCTAAAGAAGTTTTGATCGAGAAACTTTGAAATGTTCTTTAAGTCCTTTTCCAAAATATATATTGTAATTTTCTTTAAGTCCTTTTCCAAAATATAGTATATATTTCTTTAAGTCCTTTTCCCAATTTATTCTTTTTTCCAATATTTTTTGAGCAAAGTATTTTGGGATTTTCAAAAATGGACAAAAAAAATGTCCAAAAATCGAAATGGCCAAATACTTTCCCCAAAAAGCAACACTCTGTGACCATATTTTAATTTTATGGTCTCAGACCCGAAAAAATAATTTTCAAAATGTTAGCATAATTTTTTTATATATTTTTGAAAAAAAGGGTTTAGGCGTTTTTCTTGCAGTATTTTATACTGACAAATGACTGACAATTTTACGCCAAAAAACGCCGAAAAATTTTTATGCAATTCTTGTGACTTTACATGCTGCAAAAATAGCGATTGGATTAGACATAATTTGACACTGAAACATAAAATACTGACAAATACTGACAATTTTACGCCAAAAAACGCCGAAAACGATAATGGTGTCATTTTATTTATATGTGATTGTGGAAAACAATACAAACATCGTCAAAGTCTATTTAATCATAGGAAAAAGTGCGATTTTTTAGAAGAGGAAAAAAAAGTAAATGAAAAAGAGTTGATTATGACGTTATTACAACAAAATAATCAATTGCAAAATCAAATAATTGAATTATGTAAAGATAAATCCATTACAAATATCACCAATAATACCAATTGCAATAATAAGACATTTAATTTGCAAGTTTTTTTAAATGAAACGTGTAAAAATGCAATGAATATGTCTACCTTTATTGATTCTCTCCATTTGCAACTGAGTGACTTGGAAAATATAGGTGAAGTTGGTTACATCGAAGGCATTTCTAACATCATAGTAAAAAATTTAAACGCACTGGATATAACACAAAGACCAGTGCATTGTACTGATAAGAAGCGTGAAACTATGTATATTAAAGATGAAGATAAATGGGAAAAAGAAGATGAAAATAAAACCAAAATGCATAAAATGATTAAAAAAATTGCCAACAAAAATATAAAATTGATTTCCAAGTTTCAAGAAATACATCCAGAATGGAAAAAAATTACATCCAAAGTGTCTGATCAATTCAATAAAATTGTCATTGAGGCAATGGGTGGAAAAGGAGAAAATGACTTTGAAAAAGAAGAGAAAATTATTAAAAAGGTCGCCAAAGAAGTATGTATTGAGAAATTTTGAAATGTTCTTTAAGTCCTTTTTCAGATTTATTATATTTCGACTCTTTAAGTCCTTTTTCGGATTTATTATATTTTTCACGTTTTTCAATATTTTTTGAGCAAAGTATTTTGGGATTTTCAAAAATGGACAAAAAAAATGTCCAAAAATCGAAAATCCGAAAAAGTCTTGCCAAAAACAAGGGCTGTGTGACCATATTTTAATTTTATGGTCTCAGACCCAAAAAAATAATTTAAAAAACGTGAGCATAATTTTTAAATTATTTTTTGAAAAAGGATTTAGGCATTTTTTTTGTTCTATATTTATAGAACAAAAAAATGCCAAAAAATGCCGAAAAATTTGTTTGTGAAAAATGTGACTTTATATGCTTTAAAAAGAGCAACTTATGTAAACACAATTTGACACTGAAACATAAAAATAGAACAAATTTGAATTTTTTAGAACAAAATAAAAATGTCTATTTTTCTTGTAAACATTGCAACAAGACGTATAATGCTCGCAATAGTTTATGGTATCATGAAAAAAAATGCAAACCATCTGAAAAAAATGCCGAAAAGGATAAAGAACTTATTATGATTTTGTTACAACAAAATACCGAATTATTAGAACTTATTAAAAATGGTACACATCATACAACTACTAATACCAATTGTAATAATAAGACATTTAATTTGCACCTTTTTTTAAATGAAACTTGTAAAAATGCAATGAATATGTCTACCTTTATTGATTCTCTCCAGTTGCAATTGTGTGACTTGGAAAATATAGGTGAAGTTGGATTTATCGAAGGTATTTCTAATATTATTATAAAGAATTTAAATGCAATGGATATAACACAAAGACCAGTTCATTGTACTGATAAGAAACGAGAAACTATGTATATCAAAGATGCAGATAAATGGGAAAAAGAAGATGAAAATAAAAGCAACATGCATAAAATGGTAAAGAAAATTGCCAACAAAAATATAAAACTTATATCAAAGTTTCAAGAAATACATCCAGAATGGAAAAAAATTACATCCAAAGTGTCTGATCAATTCAATAAAATTGTCATTGAGGCAATGGGTGGAAAAGGAGAAAATGACTTTGAAAAAGAAGAGAAAATCATTAAGAAAATTGCCAAAGAAGTATTTGTTAATAAAATCAACCTTTAGGATCCACCTTTAGGAAAGGTGGAGCCAAACTTTAAAAAAATTGTCTTCAAAAATATATATAAAATAGCGTGTTTGGCTCCACCTTTTGGAAAGGTGGATTCAAAATTATATATAAAATAGCGTGTTTGGCTCCACCTTTTGGAAAGGTGGATTCAAAAATATATATAAAATAGCGTGTTTGGCTCCACCTTTTCTAAAGGTGGATTCAAAATTATATCTAAAATAGCGTGTTTGGCTCCACCTTTTGGAAAGGTGGATTTGGAGTAAAAATATAATTATTTTTTTAGAAAATATAATTATAATATGTCAAAACAAGTTGTAAGTGAAATTCCAACTCAACAAGACTTTTTTAAATTGTTACAACATAATCCAGGACTCATTATCATCAAATTAGGTGCTGAATGGTGCGGACCTTGTAAAGTCATTAAACCAGCAGTTCATGGTTTCTTTGCTGCCTCTCCACCCGAAGTTGTATGTGCCGATGTTGACGTTGATCAATGTACAAATTTTTACACATTTCTAAAATCGAAAAAGATGGTCAATGGTATTCCAGCAATACTCTGCTATAAAAAAGGAAATAACACATATATTCCAGATGACTCTATAACAGGGTCAGATCCACAGCAATTGCATTTGTTTTTTCAAAGATGTGGAAAGAACTTGATGGATGCTCTTCATCCGCCTCCTATTCGAAATTAAGAAAAATGTTTCTTGATCAAAATATAATAATATAATAATATAACAATAGAATATATGAAATCCGGCAATTTATCAAACTTATTTATTTTATTTTTAGTTCTTATTGTTGTAGGTTTCTTTTATAAACAATATTCAGATAAACTACAAAAAGAAGAAAACTCTGATATATATGAATCCATTCAAAAATATTTATTAGACGATGTAACTTTAGGTAAGAGTAAAAAGCCCATCTTATGGGTGCATGTGCCATATGAATATAATGCAAGAAACTGGCTCAGCTTTGGTTCACGTAGTTCTTTCGAATTGAATCAGCCTTATTTACATTTAACAATGCGAAGTATTATAAAGCAATGTGATAAATCATTTACGATTTGTATTATAGACGACGAATCCTTTAAAAAATTGATTCCTGGTTGGAATGTAAATATGAAAATCATTTCCGATCCAATTCTCTCGAAAATGCGTATGTTGGCAATCTCCAAATTGATTTATATTTATGGTGGACTCCTATGTCCACTTTCTTTTGTATGTATTCAGAATTTGAAAGGCCTTTATGATAAAGGAACCCGTGGAGAGAAAATGTTTGTATGTGAAACGATTGATAGAAATTCGTCTTCTGTAGATTTGGATTTTTTCCCCAACTTGAATTTTTACGGCGCCCCCAAAGAATGTCAAGAAGTATTGGAACTCAACCATTTTATTCAACAAGTGATTTCTACCGATTACACCTCTGAATCCAAATTTTTAGGACAATTCAACAGATGGTGTTACCAAAATATAAAATTAGGAAAAATCAATATGATTGATGGATCTGAAATTGGCACAAAAACGATTGAAGGGAAACAAATAGTGATCGATGATTTATTATCAAATAATTACTTAAAGATAAACCCAAATACTTATGGGATTTTGATTCCTTCTGACGAAATATTGAAACGTAGAAAATTTGAATGGTTTGCTAGATTATCGGAAAAACAAGTACTGCAATCCGATACCATTATTGGTAACTATTTGTTGATTTCTATTGCACCAAATGAGCCGCCCAGTATTTTGGAGCCCTTGGAGCCTTCGATGAACAAGCAAATCGAAAACAAATTTGTAAGTTTTTGGAAAACACCTTTGTATCCAGGTCTCTATGGTTTGAAACCTAATTTTTTAGGAGATAACATGCAAAAACTTGAATATCCTGGAAGATAATTTATAATTTCTACTTCTATTGTAATATGAAAGTAGATATTTGCGATCTATGTCATAAAGGAGATATGTTGGCTACACCATTTTTCTTAATATTAAGCATTTATTTTTACAATATAGAAAATAAAAGCTTACTAGAAAATGTATTGTACGCATTTAGTATTTCTTGTTTTTTGATTGATAGTGCGTTTACTTATTTTTATGTAACTGGTAAAACAAGACATTACACCGACCGAAAAGAAAAATGAGACAAAAACATAATTAATTATATATTTTATAACTATGTTTCAAATAGTTTGTTAAATGAGATTTTGTTATTTTACTTGCTAATATTTCTTTTATTGTATTATAAATATCATCATATATATTTGGACTTTCTTTTTTGATGTAATGTTTTAACTGGCTGAAATATTCTTCGATTGCGTTGGTTTCTGGGTGGTAAGGGACGGAATATAACAATTCATTTTTACTATTTTCAATCGTTTCTCTTATTATTTTGGATTTATGAATAACTGCATTATCCATAATGACTAAATGATTTTTGTATTTATCTTTAATAAACTCATCATAAAACTCTAAAATATCCGTAGTTTTTACTCCTCCTTTTCTTTCTGGATATAATTTCCAACCAATAACTTTGTTTGCACTTATAGCACATAATAGATTATATCGTTTGTATGGGTATTTATTTGTTTTCTTTATAACTCTTGTTCCGCTTCTACTACGACCATAAGAAAGTGCCATATTTAAATAAATTGATGTCTCGTCTAAAAATATTGTTTTAGTGTAATCATATTTTTCTAATTTTTTATAAAACTCTGCTAAATCTTGTTTTTCTTGACCTTCTCTTTTTTCCGGGTAATATTTACTTCTTAATCGTTTTCTTGTGATTTTATTATTATGTAAAATTGTATAAATACTTCTATCGGTTAAATAAACGCCAAACTTTTCATTAACCAATTTAGAGTATTCCCATAAAGTAGTTGTTGGATATTTTCTTACATATTCTTTGATATACTTTTCTATTTCTGGCGTGATTTTTAGATTATGATTTTTGCGTGTTTTTCGGTGTAAGGTTTTATTTTTTTTATATGTTTTAACCCATCTGGCTAATGATTGATATTTACAATCAAATATTTTACATGTATCACGCATATCGTTATTATGTTTCAAATAATATTGAACTGCGCTTAATTTATAATCCTCTGTATGTTGTTTCATAATAAATATGCTTATAAATATTTAAAAATATAATTATTTATAATAATAGTAAAATGGACGAACTCCAAAAAGAAAACGAAGAATTAAAAAATAAAGTCCAAGAATTAGAAGAGAGATTAAAAAAATATACAAATGGAGATAATCACAAACGATATTATGAAAAAAATAAAGATAAAATTAAAGAACAAGGAACAACCTATTTGAAGAAGTTGAAAGAAGAAAACCCAGAAAAATTAAAAGAATACAGACGCACTTATTACTTGAAAAAGAAGGAGAAAATGAAACAACAAGAAGACAATATTTTATTAAATTGATTTAGAATTATAATCCTATTATTATAGAAAGAAATAATAATATGAGTGAAATTAAATTATGCGAAATGAATAAAACACAACTTATAAGTAAGTGTAAAGAACTAAATATAACAAAGATTATTAATAAAAATAAAAAACAATTGATTGAGTTAATCACTCAACAAAATACAAATATTGAACTGAATAAACTAATAATATATTCAGAAAATGATTTAACCGATTACAATAAATATGCAAATATCATTATTCGAGCGTTCAAAAAATATAAAAATATGTGGAAAAAAAATATGATGATTACTTTTAATACTGGATTAGGTAAATGGTTAATTATAATTGATGATAGTAAAATACCAAACCCCGAATTGTTTTGGTTAGGAGATATTATTGGGGTTACAGGTTATAAATTATGGAAAGACCAACGTGAAAATATAAAAAATAATTATTCTACTACAACTACTTGTTTATGTATATATTGTGGAGTTAATGAAAAAATATTAACTGCAGAAGAGCAACATAATTGGATTTTACATGTTGGAAAAAAATTATCAAAATCTCCATATCTAAAACAAATCAGCATGAGAAGTAAAATATGGTTTAAAGAAAATATAAAAACTCGTCAAGGTATTTATTCATTTAATAATACAAATGTTTGTAATTTATCAGTTAATATTTAGGAAAAGAATATTTGCGTATAATTACTTAAAGAAATTATATTTAGTAATTATATAAATGAAAAAACGGAAAAAGTCAAATAGTCCGTTGAAAGTGATTAAGACATCACTTAAAAGTATTTCTTTGGATACAGAAACAATACTTACACTCAATAACTACTGCAAAAATCTTAATCTTATTGTAATACACACTTATCAATTTTTGAGATTGTATATTTTACATAAATATCATACAAATCAAACATTACCAAAAATAGATGATAAGTTTATAGAACATATTATTAAGACAATTTCACTTGGTAATAAATGCGGAAAGAAATTGAATAATGACGAACTAACCTTTTTTTATGAGAACCATTATAAACAAACCATACAAGGCGAAAAATTATCTTATTCCAAATATGGTAATACAATTGGTTATACGGCTACTGCTATTTTAACTTGTTTGGAAACAAATATTAAGACGCATTTTGCGAAACATTTGAAACGATTTATCAATATACAATTTGAAAAAGAAAATCAAACCAAAGAAGAAAGACAACAACTTTACAAAAATACGAAAACTATATTTAATGATATTATGAATAATACTAACACATCTGAAAATGAATATAAATTATGGAAAGATGCAAACAAATCATTTCTTATTCCAGAAAAAATAAAAAAGAATGTGTATTATGATTTGGAATGCTCCCCACAGCATTATTTATTTCCGTTGATTTATATGAGTTTGAAATTAGAAGAAAAAGAAAAGAAATTATTTCAGTTTTGTCCTTTACGAAAAACACTTATTCCAAAATATATGAATATTGATACAAAAACGCTTATTACCATGTTATTTGATACAAAGAAACACAAAACCACGCAAGGTAAATTATTGGATAAAGTGAATGAGAGTAAAGAACTCATATGGAACTCGTTGTTTGATATGGAAAAAATAAATAAACTAATGAACCCAAATAAATACATTTTTAATCATATGTTTTCTACTGATGGTATTGGTTGTTCTTTGGTATTTATAAGAGTAGATATGAAAGACAAAACTATTCCACAAAACAACAAGACAACTTGTAATGATGAATATGATTACATAACTGAATTATCTAATGAAGAATTAAACAATTTGAAAGATTATAACAAAGTAGCAATAGACCCAGGTAAAAATACAATTATGTTTATGACAGATGAAAAAGGAAATACATTAAAATATACCAAAATGCAACGAAGAATAGATACATACGCAAAAAAGAAAAGACAAATAATTATGAAATCATTTTACAAAAATAATATCAAAGAAATAGAAGAACCATTAAACCAAACTTGTTCTATGAGTTGTAATTATGATAAGTTTATTGAATATTTGAAAGTAAGAAACAAAATCAATCAAGAATTACAGCAATATTACGAACAAGAATTATTTAGAAAATTAAGATGGAGAAGCCATACATATACACAGAAAAGCGAGAGCATTTTAATCAATAAAATAAAACGAACATTTGGTAAAAAAATTGTTATTGGTTTTGGTTCATTTCAACAAACACAACAAATGAAAAATTGTATGCCTACACCAAACAAATCATTAAAAGATTTATTAGCAAAACATTTTAATTTATGTATTGTGGATGAGTTCAAAACATCTAAAATGTGTAGTTTTTGTTTAGAAGGAGAAACATGTTATTACAAACAACGAGAAAACCCAAGACCATTTAGACAAGGTATGGTGAATATACACGGATTACTAACTTGCACGAAGTGTAGTAAGTCGTCTCATTCCCATTTAATGAACCGAGATTTGAATGGTAGTAGAAATATCTTGTATCTAATGAAAGAATGGATACAATATAGAAAAAGACCTACGATATTTTGTAGGAAACCATTAATCATATCACAAGACGAGTGATAGAACCAAAGTTATAAATACCGAAAGAAAAAATTAAAGAATGAGATTTTTATTTATTTTTTAATATGTTTTTGTCTCATTTTTCTTTTCGGTCGGTGTAATATATCACATTTCAAAGTTCCAATCATCTAATAAACCACCATTGTATACGTTATATATTTTAGGGACGCCTTTGTCTCCAAGTTGGTATATTTTTTCTTCTATGGAAATCGATTTGGATTCTAAAAAGGCGAGACATTTGTTTTTTTCGTAAATATCCAAAATTTGTTGTATAGTAATATTTTCAGATGGATGATAGATGGGTCTTTCATCTAAACCAGAAATTTGTTTTTTCAAAAAATTACTACATAACGCAGATATAAACAAAAGACATTTCATTTACTACTAATAACAAATACTATATTTTTAAATAATAATTAAAATAGCTTAAAAAAATATCTAGTATATAGATTATTACATGAGCGATTGTCTTGTCCTGAAAATTGAAGAGCGTTATACTGACTCAGATGAGTTAGATACTACAATGTATGTATTTTATGATAAAGAAACTCATCATTTTTATATTCGAGGAAAGCGTAGATCTACAAAAATAGATTCTGCTATATTTTCTTTTACATGTGAATTTGCAGAGGAACTAGTAGACTTTATTTCGTTTGCCATTTGCAAGAAAAACAAATGGACCTATGTACTTTATAATTACAGCGATTTACCACTTTCTTCTGATGATATATCGTATGAATATTTGGTTGAAAATCAAAGTAGCGTGAATGAAATTGCTGGTTACAATAAGCAAGAATATAAACGAAAAATATTACTATCCCGTTTGAGAATGTTGCGAAATGTGTTTAATTATTATAAATAAATTCGGAAGATTTGGTATAAATGAACGATACTATGTCATTGCTTTTAGCGACTGGTATACTTGCGATTGGAGGATTAGGTTTATTTATGTATAAATCTAATTCTGATGATACATCGTCAGAAGATACTTCTTCGGAAAATTATTTTGATTTAAATGGTCTTTTCAGTGGTTCTGATGAGGACGACGATGATGAAGAGAAAGAACCCGAATCTTATGAGACAAAAACTAGATCAAAAGGCAGTAAAACAAAAAGTGCTAGAAAAACAACTGGATCAAGAAGGCGTTACTAATCCACCTTTAAAAAAGGTGGAGCCAAACATTACAATATTTAAGAAGAAAATTGGAGCCAAACCTTACAACATTTAAGAAGAAAAGGTGGAGAAACAAAGTGGATAAATATGATTGGTTTTGTATTTAAATATATATAAATTTATGTGTATATTCATATAAATTTATAATATCTCCTTTTTCAAATGTTGGAAAAATAAATATAATAAACAATATTATAACTAGACTTATCGTAAATGATTTTAGACGTGTATGCGATTTTATTAAATTTGCATACTTGTCGCAAAATAGTAGTAATAGAGTTGTAAGATATTTTTTTATCCAAATATTTGTGCTTAGATGAAAAATAGTAAGGTCTACATGATTCAATAAATTTCTGTATATCTTCTGTAAAAATACCTTTTTTATACGCATCCAAATTGAAAATATAATGTTTATCATTTTTAGAACATATTTTGTCCATTAATTCAAATAAAGATTCATCTGGAATTTTATGTTTAAATATTTGTGACGTCATTTATATAATTATATAAATTAATTAGAAAATAATTTTAAAATGCTAAATTAACGCATTTACTATTTGAATTAAATTATTGGTAAACAATGATAATTCAATCTCATCTTCATGAATGTTATGAAAGATAGTAATGTATTTGCATATACATGGAATAATGTTGTATTTATGATCATCTGTAAGAATGTTTGTGCTTTTAACAAAAATAAAATAATTGTCTAAAATATCCATTACAGAATATCCCTTATCATAAATTTCATAAATAAGAGTAATAGCTTCTTGTAATTTATTTTCTAAAAGAAATTGTGTATATTTTTCAAATGTTAAAAAACTTATATTAGAGCATAATTGAATTGCCAACGGGAGTGTTATCCTTTCATTTAATAATTTGAATTTTTCCATATAATTAATCACTATTTTTGCAATGTTATTTGAAATAGATATAATAAAATCTTTAGCATCATCATCCATTTGAATATTTTCAGATTCCTGAATTTGTTGAATAATATTTTCCAAATTTTTTCTCTCCAATGGTTTCAATTTAATTATGGTTAATCGTGATTGTAGACTTTCAATGACTTTTTGAATATTACTACTAGAGGAAATGAAATGAACATTATGACTATATTTATCAATACAATTGCGAAAAACTTGCTGACTTTGCTCATTAATCAAATCTATGTCATCTAACACAACAATTTTCTTTTTATTTTTAATATTGGAGCAAGTTTGACAAAATGTTTTGACATCCGTTCGATAATAGTTTATTCCTTGTTCCTTCAAACTATTTATGTAGAGAACATTTTCTTCGTACTCTTTTGGTTGATATCCAGCATAATATTCCTTTATGAGCGCATTTAACAAAGATGTTTTACCAGAAGCAATATGACCTATTAAAAGAATATTTAGATTATCAATAATGATCAGTGTTTTAAGTATTTGAATAATTTCATTGTCGGGGTCGAAATCGCGAAAATAAAGAGGTTGGAATTTATGTACAAATAATGGATTCATTAATAATATACGTAAATAATTATTTAAGTATATCTTTGATTATAATATTAATGGAAGAAAATTATTATAATATTTTAGGTATATCCAAAACTTCAACTCAAGATGAAATTAAAAAAGCTTATCGAAAAATGCAAATGAAATGGCATCCAGATAGAAATTCTGGAAGTCAGGATGCTATTCATATGACTCAAAAAATAAACGAGGCATATGAAACTTTAGGGAATGAAAAAAAGAGAGAAGAATATGATAACCCAAATCCATTTACGCGATTAAATAGTTCAATGGAAGTCCCTGTAGATGATATATTAAACATGTTTTTTGGTGGAGGAGGCATGGGGAATCCATTTGGAGTATTTGGAGAAATGGGACCTGGCATATCTGGTATACCTTTAGGAGCAAGAATTCATGTATTTAATGGGCACAATGGTTTAGGTCACAATGGTTTAGGTCACAATGGTTTAGGTCACAATATGTTCTCTCAAAAACCTCCATCAATTACAAAAACATTACAAATATCAATAGAACAAGTATTAACTGGTGCTACTATTCCGATAGAAATAGAGAGATGGGTAGTAGAAAATGGAATTAAAATCCACGAACAAGAGACCATTTATGTATCGGTACCACAAGGAATTGACGACGGGGAAATGATTCTTTTAAAAGAAAAAGGAAATGTAATGAATGAAAAATCAAAAGGGGATATTAAAATTGCAATAAAAATAGTTAATAATACCGCATTTAAAAGATCTGGTTTGGATTTAATATTAGAGAAAAATATATCTTTGAAAGAATCTTTATGTGGGTTTTCTTTTGAAATCATGTATTTAAATGGGAAAAGTTATACACTAAATAATAACAAAGGTAATATTATTCCACCTGAATATAAAAAAGTGTACCCAAATATGGGTCTCACTCGCGAAAATCATAAGGGAAATTTAATTATTCATTTTCATGTTGACTTTCCAGAGATTTTGACAAAAGAACAAATTACCAGTTTACAAGAAATTCTGTAATATAGTACACCAACCAAAAAGAAAAATAAGACAAACTTTTTATAAAAATAATTGTTTGCCAAATCATTAGTGTTATTTTCTATTATGTTTTGTTTTTTTACAACATTCTTTTTGCATACATTTGGAAATTTTCTTTTTAGTTCTTTTGCTCCAACACCAAAACCCCCGTTTAGGATTTATACAACATGTTTCTTTTTTTCCTTTTACTAATCGACAACCAGGTAAAGGTTTATATTTTGCGCAAGAATGTTTTTTAGAAAAAGAATGTGTTTTACTCATATAATATATTATATTATAAAAAACTTAAAAATAAATTATATTAATAATATGTAAATAGGTAAAGCTATTTACATAGTGCTCCTTTGGCCAAGTGGTAAGGCGTCGCTCTTGTAAAGCGAAGATCACGTGTTCGATTCACGTAGGGAGCTTTTTGATCCGCAACTTTGCGATAATCTTCATATTCAAATAAACATTGTAATCATGTAAGATTCACAGCACAACAAATAGTAAATTACATTATATAAAATATTTTATTATATATAATGGAACAAGAAAGAATCAAATTAGATTACTTATTAAGCGGATATAAACTTAAAATATTAACAGATTCAACAAAACAATCATATGTATTTTTATTTATTCATCCTGAGCCAAAACAAAAATATATTTTTAAATTAATACCTATTGGTCACAAAGAAACAGATAGCCAACAAAGTCAAGAAGCAGAACAACATGGTATTAGTACTCCTCATCCTAAAAAAATAACGCCAAACCGAAAAAGAGTGGAAGAAGAGTTCGGTAATTTACAATATTTTTATACTAATATACCAGATACATCACCAAAACCAGAATCATTTGATTTTACGGGTACTGAAAAATATGTACCATGTATTGAAGCCTTAAAAAGAGCTGCAGCAGATGCAGAAACAATAGAAACATTATCTGAAGTTGAATCTTTACTAATTGATTTAAAACGAAAAGAGTTTCAAGGTGTCGAGTTGGGTTGGATTATAATGCAATATATACCAGGACAAACGTTATGGGAAGCAATAACAACTAAATTTGAAGTACGTAGACAAGAACAACTGCTTAAACTGCTTAAAATAAGCATTGAATTACGAGCAATTTACATGATTGCAACCGCTAAAATTATACAAGTATTCATGGCAGGACTCTTATTGGATGATTGTCATGAAAAAAATATGATTGTAACAAAAGAATTATCAGAACGAGAATTAGAATCCATGCAAGTATCATTTTTATTTGCACCAGAAAATCCTGAAATAAAATTTACACATGAAACTACATTTACAATAAGAATTGTTGATTTAGATGATGTATTTGGAAGAACAACAATCGCTTCATCACACGAATCACCAGAAGAGTTTGTTCGTTCAGTTATTGAAAGAGTAGCAATAGCATTATATGAAAGTTACGATCCAGATCAACATGACGGAATATGGAAAGATTTGGACGAATTTCGAAAAGAACTAGTAGAAGAATATCAACTTTTTATTGAACGTTTTATGGTAAATGATGACCCAATATCTCTCGATAATATAAAAAATATAGATGAATTACGTATTATTCTTGCTATGATCGTAGAGTCAAATAAAGAAAAAAATAAATGGATGTCACCATTTATAGGTGATGATAATTTTTTAAAAGGATTATTAATTATTTTACACGGAACATTAGGATTGGCAGTATTAGAAAGATTGGCAGCATTAGAAGCAGCAAGAATAAAAGCAAAAGCAGCAAGAATAAAAGCAGAAGAAGAGAGATCAGCAGAAATAGAAAGAGCACCAGAGGAACAAATAAGGAGAAAAAATTCAGGTGGTAAAAGAAAATCAAAAACAAAGACAAAAAACAAATCAAAAAGAAAATCAAAAAGAAAATCAAAAAGAAAATCAAAAAGAAAATCAAAAAAAAATTAATTGAAAGATTGATTCCTTATCAAACAATATGTGATCAATTGTATAATATTTTTACAAACTACTTAAAGACAAATCTCGTTAAAAACACATAATCAACCAAAAATGACGAGTTTCCAAAATTCAAGTATGACGATTACAAACAATGTTTGGACATTTTCTCAGTTACTAGAGAGAATAAAAAATATAAAAAAACCAAAATTCAACCGGGATTTAGTATGGGATGTTAAACCTCAAAAAAATACAAAAAACAAAAAACAAAAAGCTAATTTTAAAGAATATATTTTGTTTTTAATGAAAACAAACAATTCTGTATTCCCTTTATCTTTAGGATCACATATAAATAACAACCAGGAATTTTGGTATGCGATTGATGGAAACAATAGAATAAATGCAATCATTACTTTTTTGATGAATCCTTACAAGATATTTAATGAATATTATAAGGGATTGTTTCAATTTATTGATAGCATAAATAATGAAAAAATAAGTAAACAAGATACAGAAACCATAAAAACTGCTATACATCAATTAACGTATAAACAATTGTCTACATTCAATAGACTAGATGAACAAATAGTGAATGATACAATACTAGACAATTTAGCTAGAAAAGATTTAAAGGAAATAGAGGGAAAATTAATCGAAATACAAAAAAAAATGCGTTCAAAAGACGGCACACCATTTGATACCAGTATACGTCTTGTAATTAACGAGTTTAAACATGGAACAAATACCGAATATTGTCAATTATTTGAAGACATTAATAAATATGCGAATACATTATCACAAAATGAATTATTAGCAGCAACATTATTTGAAGTGATTGTAGTAATTCAAGATTCTTCTTTAAAATGTGAAATCATAAAAAGAATTGTTGAATATTATGACAATCGAGGTCAAGATGAAGTATTAGAAAAACATAAAATGGATTTGGATTATAATATGGAAATCACTGCATATGATTTTATGGTAGGGTTTCAAAATTTATGCAGTAATAAATATGAAATTATTAGCAATTTTACACACAATGGAACCTCCATGTTTTTTAAAATGTATAATAATTTGTATGAATCTTTAGACAAAACCAGTTTTACAAATAAAAATATAAATGATTTTATTGAAAAAATAACTTTTGCATGTTCTATAGTGAGGGAATCCTATAATTTAATCATGCCGGTAAATATTAATCAAAAATATTTTAATTCATCTGCAAAGTTGCCGTATTCTGGATTGATTGCCGATAACTCTATGGTTACACTTTTAATGTCAAACATTGCTAATAAAGATAGATTAGAAAGAAATGATCTTGTTAATAAAAATAGAATATTAATTATTTATCATTTATTATGCGATAAAAAATATTTGAAAAATATGAATGATGATTCCTTAAAAGTATTAAGGTCTTATGATAGATTAATGTATGAAGCCGGTGGATCTTTTGTAGACAACGCATGTGTAAAAATATTAAATGGTGAAAATAAGTTTACAATTACAAAAGAACAAATGTCTAACTTATTGAAGCAAGTAACTGCTTCTAGTTATAACAATAAAAAAAGTAAATCTTCTTCTAACAAAAGAAGACAATTAAATATATTTGATAAAATATTATTGTCTACTTTTTGGTTTGTTAAAATGTCAAAATTTTATATAGAAAAAGAGTTTGAAACAGAACATATTGTGCCATTTGCTTCTACATGGGAAGAAGAAGGAGAAATAGACATTGATAGAATAGGAAATTTGTTCCCGACATTAAAAGAAATCAATGGCAAAAGAGGAAATAAAAATTTAGACATTTATTACAAAGAAGAAAATAAAAGTTTTACTAATTTAATTAGTGATTTATTACCATTGAATTACGATGAATTTAATTTTCGAAATGGAAAAAAAACATCCATTACATCTATAGAAAAATACAATGAACATTGTATTAAAAATGAAGAATTATATAGGAAAACACTATTAGACAATTTATTCCCTCATCAATTGTAATGATATAATACTTTAGGAGCCAAATCTAGTTTCTTTTTTGCTCCACTTTTTAAAAAAGTGGATAACGTGGAGCCAAATCTAGTTTCTTTTTTTGCTCTATTTTTTCAATAACATTTAACGAATATTAAGGAAAATATTTTGCTCTACTTTTTCTAAAAGTAGAATATATGGCAGGTCGTTCAAAGAAAGTTCGCAATATTCAATCTTATATCAATAATATAGATAACCATACCTTTTCTGGACCTATGAAAAGTGGAACCGCACCAAGTATTGGTAAGACACATTATTATTGGCACAATTATTTAGTGCGATGCAATCAAAATCCCAATCAAGTGAAAAAAAGTTATGCCAACATGGTTTTCTTAAACTTGAACTCCGCTCAGACACCAGTTCCGGCAAGTTTTAGACCTACTACCAACTATAATTATAGTTATAATGCGCCACCAGGTGTGCATTTTTATGATGCCAATGTGAAATATGACAATCATTATTATAGACCATATATGCAGCCTGAGATAATAACAAATCAAACAACGCCTGTATCTAAACATATGACTGGATTTGTTTCAAAATAAAACAATCATAATTAAGCACGTTATAATAAATGATCATATTTATCATTTATTAAAAATATAGTATTACTTTTATCTAGGATAATTTGTGGCAGGAGAGATAAACTTCATATTGGGATTTGTTGGATCCGGTATAAAGAATCCATTTGGATTCTCTGTGTAGTTGTCATATCTTCCTAAATATTGATAATAATTACAACAACTATTATGTGTGCCATTGCTATTTCTATATACGGACGCAAGTCGATTTTTTGCACGGCGATTAGAAGTCGAAGATGCACCTACACCTCCTGTGCCGGGTTTGTATTTATTGTATAAATAATTTGGTTGACCACAAGAACAATTTGTTGTTATATTGGCTCCTGCAGTGAACTTTGTGCTTTTTCTACAACCTACACCTACATTTTTCTTGTATAAAAATCCTGGGAAATTAGTGGTACTTCCATACCAAAATTGTCCATTTGAATTACTTCCTGTTCCAAATCTAGTGGGCATCTTTTTGTTACATTACTATAATATTAAAAAAGTGGATTTTCTAAAAGTAGAAACCTTTTTGCTCCACTTTTTCTAAAAGTGGATTTTCTAAAAATAGAAACCTTTTTGCTCCACTTTTTCTAAAAGTGGATTTTCTAAAAGTGGATTGGATTAGGAAATACGTCTAGTAGGGATTTCATTAGAAACAATGTAAATGGAATTTTCCGTAATAACAATATATTCAGTCCCGGATTTATAAAATTTAGCAATTGTGCTTGTATATTCATCTTCAGATTTAACAAGCATTTTTTCACCATTCTCTCTAGCACCCACCAATGCTTTTTTATCTAAAGAGGGTGTCCAATAATCCAACAAAATAGGTTTATCATCTACAATGGCAAGTTTTGCTGCATGCTTCATTGTAACATCACTTGGAAGTCTATAATTGGAACCAGTATCGGTTTTTTTCTCAGTAGACATTTTATATAAATTTATTTTATAAGTCTTTAAATACTTATATATAAAAAGTATTTTAATATAAAATAAATAAAAGGAAGTATTATAATGAACAAAGAAGTAAATTTTTCTTTAATAAATTCAGAAAATTATAAACTTTGTTTAGATTGTGACATATCAGATATTGTAAACAAATATACAGAATTAATTATGGAATATGGTAAATTTATTCAAGAAAATATAAAAATCAAAAATAATAATTTTGCAAAATTTATTATCATTAGAGGTCTAGAAACAATTACTCATGTGTTTCAATATATTTTATATTTTACAAAAAATATTGATGTAACATATTATCATTGCCAAAAATCTTTTTATTTTTATGTCGAATTTGTAAGTCAAATAACAGAAGAAGACAAAACGTTTTTAAAATTGACTACTAGAGATGCGACCTTATATGTTTATAAAAAAACAATATTTGACATAAACAATGAAATTAAAAAAAATATAAAAAATCAAAATCAATCCATTGAATGGAAAGAAAAAATAAACATTGTAACTAGCTATATAAATATATATAAAAGTTATTTATTAAAAATATTTGAAAATAGTCAATTCGTTATACATTACAATAAAGAGTTGTTATATATAATTTCTTTGTTAACAAATTTGGAAGAAAAAAGACATATTTTAAAATTTGAAAACATACTTGAAAAACTATATTGCAAAATAGAAAATATTGATAAATTTTTTGAAAGCAATCATTCTGTTGTAGAAAAATTTATTAATAATAATGACTATTTGGGTGAGGATTTTTTCTAAGGGGTGAGGATTTTTTCTAAGGGGGTGAGGATTTATTCTAAGGGGTCAGGATTTTTTCTAAGGGGGTGAGGATTTATTCTAAGGGGTGAGGATTTTTTCTAAATATCTACTTCAATAGTAACATTTTTCCTGCGAATTTTTTTATCCTTCGCAGGCTCGACTACTTTTGCGCCTTTTTGAAATATATGTAGATATTCATTTTTGAGTATTGTTTTTAAAAACTCGTAAATAATTAACAATACATTTTCATCACAACGACCAACAATCAACACACTTCCTGTTCTAAAAATCATGAAAGAAACCTCTTTGACATTTTTAAACATGTTTTTGTTTTCTTCCGTAATTTGACACCCATTTTGTAATTCAACATCTGGATTATAGTAAAATTTACATTGAATTCCAGGATATGAACAAGGATCATAAATGGTTTGAATGTTATATTTTGATATCAATAAATCATACAACACTTCTCTATTAATATAAAATCCACAATTAAAATTTGAATTGATGAGAACAGTTTCACAACTTTCTTCTTTATAACAAAGGGGAATATCAATATATTGTTGTAATGTTTCTAATACTTGCTGTAGTATTAATTGAAAAGCAGTTTCACTTTGCACACCAGGTATTTCTAATTTACCAGTATTAAATACCTTTACATGAAATTCTTTAAACAATTCGCCTATTTTTGTACGAAGAATAAGTACAAAACAATTGTAAAATGCACTCTTCTTCTTGCAACGATAACTTAGAATATCTTTTTTTGATATTCCAATGCTAACTTTTCTGGTATCCTTAAATTTAATTCTACCAGCCGGATTATCAATGTGTGTAATAATATGTTCTTCAAAACAAGTCTCGTCTTTTAGTTTTTCTTGAATAAACTGCAAATCGGCAACATCCAGAGAATTAAATTTCATTTGTTTTTTTACAATCCCGTTAGAAGGGATTGCATAAGGCATAATTGGAATTTTCCAAAATATTGTTTTTAAATCAATAGGAGTATTTAAATAAGCTATTTTTGTTTTTGTTGAAATATAAATGTTAGTAGCTTCGGGTGGTGAAAGTAAATCGGTTTCCAAATTTGCAGACATGAATTCGCCAATTGTTTCATCGCTACTATTTGTTAATATTTCATTCTTATCTTCGTCTGCATCTTCATCTTCGTCATATTCATTTGACATAAACTTTTTCCATTCATCATCAATGCCTAGAGCCATTCTATTACTTCAAAATATATCTTTATATTCTTTATATTAAATTTATTTCAATTATTTTCTATTATATATAATATAAAGAATGTTTGTTGAAAACGTTATTGTAAAAATACCACAAGGACGAGAAAAAACGGAAATAAAACAAAGAGGAATTGAAATCAGCCCAAAAGCACAATATGGTCTAAAATTAAATTTTTTCGATCCTGCCAAAAGTTCTCCACCCAACGATTTTCTTTTAAAATTAAAAATGAGAATAAACACCTACAATAACAATTATCAAACCGATAAAAAATGCGATAATTTTGACAATGAATAAATAATATAAATATTGTTATTTTGTATTTGGGAATGCATTACATTTTCAACAAAATGTAAAAAAGATGTGTTGATATATTTAGAATGATTTCGAATAATATAATTTAAAAAATCCTTGATTATATTTTTTTTATCAATATTATATTGAATACTTATATTTTGAACAAATTGTTGACTTATTTCTAAGGATTGTTTTTTTAAAATATCAATAAATTGAACCCATACATTGTTGTCAATTATATTTATTTTGTGGTTTTCACATTTTACAATATCTTGATTAGACTGCATAAAATTTATCATACTGCGGATATCTGATTGATATAAGGTTTGAATATTTTCAAGATCTTTTTTCGAAAAATTAATATTTTCAGACAATGCTATGTTTTTTAAAAATTGTATAATTTCTTCTTTTGGTAATTGATTAAAACGCAATCGAATGAATTCATTTTGTAATCCTTCGTCGATTTTACTAATATAATTGCATATTAAACAAAATCGCACATTATTTGTGTTATTTTGCAATAAATGCCTTAGTGCTTGTTGTGCATTTTTGGTCATATAATCAACTTCATCTAAAATGACAAATTTCATACCAGTATTAAATAGTGGTTTCGAGTTGACAAAACTACTTATATGATTTCGTATAATATCAATTCCTCTTTCGTCAGATGCATTTAAATGAATAATCAAATCCTTGTTTTTATTGTTCAATTTTTCTTGATACGCATTTATTAAATTTATAATTGTAGTTGTCTTACCGGTGCCAGGTGGTCCATAAAATAATAAATTAGGAAAATTAGAAGTAACTATAATATTTTTTAATATTTGCTTGTTTAAAGGATCCAACACAATACCTTCGAAATGTGTCGGCCTATGTCTCTCTACAAGAGGTACTCCACTCATTCAAATATATATTTATATTCTTTTAATATATAATACAACCAAAAATATAAAAACAAAAATATAAAGATTATATACAATAAAAGTATATGTCGTCAAATAATTCAGGATTTCTCGAATTAATCATAGGTCCCATGTATTCTGGAAAAACATCATCTCTCTTGGAAATTTACAAAAAATGCAATTTTTGTAATATTCCTGTGGTCATTATAAACCATAATATAGATAACCGATATCATGATACTATGATGTCTAGTCATGATCTTCAAATGGCGCCATGTTTGCAAACAAATGCATTGGCGCAAATATGGCCTAGTAATGATTCTCTCAAAAATGCTGAAGTGATTCTTATTAATGAAGGTCAATTCTTTTCAGACTTGTATGATATAGTCTTTGATATGCTACAAGATAACAAGAAAATATATGTATGTGGTCTAGATGGCGATTTCGAGAGAAAGAAATTTGGATCCATACTTGATTTGATTCCTTTATGCGACAAAGTTAAAAAATTAAATTCGATATGTTCGATATGTAAAAATGGCACTCCTGGCATATTTTCCATGCGTTTAACATCTGAAAAAGAGCAAACAATTGTAGGTTCAAATAATTATATTCCTGTTTGCAGAAAATGTTACAATCATAAAGATGGAAAATAACATTTTATAATATATTTTAAAACGATTTAAATCAAGAGTACATATTAGTATTATAATTTTACAATGATAAAAACTACAAACGCTATTCCAAAAAAACGAGGACGAAAACCTAAAAAAGATATTGAAAATGTACAAGTAGAAGAATCCAACAACATTAACGTTATAATAGAAGATTCAGAATGCATTGAAAATGGTCTAGAAAATATAAATGATTTATTAGAAAACAATGAAGAACAAATAGAAAACCATGAAGAACAAATAGAAAACAACTTTGTTATTGACGAATCGAATGAAAACAAATGTCTTCCAAAGAAACGCGGGCGTAAACCAAAAGGAGGTAAAATTGTTCAACAAATATCATTAAAAGATGACGATGCAGAAGTAAAGCCAAATGTAATATTGCATTTAAAATGTTCTTTAAAAGATCTACAAACCCACTCCATGTTAGAAAACAATATTGAGAGTTACAATTTTTCTTGTTCACATCAATTATCGTATGACATTATTAACGAAAAACTACAAAATAAAATAGAATACATGAGTGATAATAGTGAAATGCAAGATTGTCCTTCTGAAAAAGAAAATAAGGAAAATGATATTCGAGAAATATGGAAAAAATTAAAAATATTGGAGCATAATTTAAATAAAAATGTTTGCGACAAAAAATCCGCTTGTTTTTGGTGCACTTATGATTTTGACAATCCGCCCATATATATTCCAAAACACAATTTAAAAGATTCGTATCACGTATATGGTTGTTTTTGCAGCCCAGAATGTGCAGCGGCTTATTTAATGGAAGAACATATTGATAGCTCTAGTAAATTTGAGCGATATCATTTGTTAAATAACATTTATGCAAAAATTTATGATTATACTAAAAATATTAAACCTGCACCAAATCCTTATTATATGTTGGATAAATATTATGGAAATTTGAATATTCAAGAATATAGATCTTTGCTTAGAAATGAGCGACTCTTCTTAGTAGTAGATAAGCCGTTGACGCGAATTATGCCAGAATTACACGAAGACAATGATGATTTTATTATTAACAACAAAATAATTCCGTCCAATACATATCAAGTGAAAAAGAAGCTACAAAGAAAGCAAAATAAAAATAGTATTTTAACAGAGCGTTTTGGTTTGACACAATAATATGCTAAATGCACCATTGTATTTAGTATATTGTAGAGCATTTTTTATTACTCCTTTTTTTGGTATCAAAAATTAATTTGATTACTTATATATTTATCAAATTTTATTTTCATAATATAATATACAAATATATTATTATGAATGAACCTATTGATTATGATAAATATGAAGAAGAAGAATTTTCTTTTTTTAATATCTATTCTCTCATTCATTTTGTAAAAAATAATGTTTTACAAATAGGTTTATTTTTACTGGTATTTGTTATTATTTATCTAGTAGATCATATTACAAATATAAATATGATGATAATGGCTATACAAGATCAACAAATGGCAGCATATCGTGCTAAAATGCAGAAAAAAATAGGTAAAAGTAAAAAATAATTAAGATCTTCTTGTTTTTTTATGTTTTCTTTTATTTGTTTTTTTTTTGTGTGTCTTTCTCTTTCTTCTTTTGCCACCAGCAGCTGGAGCAGCAGCTGATTCAGATCTTAACGCGGGTAGTTTATTTGCAACCCATTCTGCTCTAAATTTTACTCTAAATTTCTCTGGCATTTTTTGGTTTTTCAAGGAAAGAGCTTCTTTTAGTGCTGCTTTTTGTAGGTTATCTAAATTAGGACACCCATTTGAACAAATATCGTCTCTAATTTGAAATGATTTTATCTCCATGATTTGTTCAGGTGATAATAAAGTTAATTGTTCCGGGTTTACATATATGTGTTTTCTATCAATCGGTGCAGAAATTCTTGACCAATCCCAACTCATATTTATATATATATATATATTATTTTTTCTCTAAGCGTTCTTTATATTCTCGCATAGAACTATCTAATTTGTAACGCATTTGTTTATAAATCTCTTGGTTAATAGATGTAACTTTCTCAGATTTTTTTTCTGGAATTCCTAAATAAGATTTAATAGTTGCAATTTCATTAAACCCATTTTCTATCAGCTTCTCTCTTGCGGTTTCCTCATTGTAATCAGTTTGTCCCATAACTATTTGGATTTTATAATCAATCAATTCCGTCTCGACTAGAGGCAAATTATTTTCCATATATGAACTAGTTAAATTATTTTTTAAATCATATTAAACGAATCGTTATATATTAATTATTCAGGATGTCATACGAATTTAACACTGACGAATTAGTAAAAGAAATGCAAAATGTTATCAGAAATGGGTTACATAATATATTAGACAAATTTATTGCTAGACATGAACTTTTGGAAAAAACACATGCGCAAATTATGTCGTTGCCATCTGTGGTTGGTGAATTGCAAATTGTTGAAAAAGATTCTTCACTTGTTCAAAGGAGAGAACTTGTTCAAAGAGGAGAAAATTTTGTACAATTGAACAATAAAATTAGTGAATTGGAAACCAAATTTAGTGAAATGATCTCGCTTTTATTGAAAGAAACCAAAGAATTACGCCAAGACATTAATAATATGAGGGAAACAACAAAACAACAAATAAAGTCTTCTATATTATCTTCTTGTGAAAATGAAAATATAAAAGTAGAAATTGAAGAAAACCCTATAAAAATAGTACAATTGAACTCAAAAGAATTATGCATTGAGTCAGAGTCAGAAGAAGAAGAGGATGACGAAGAAGAGGATGACGAAGAAGATGACGAAGATGAAGATGAAGAAGAGGATGAAGAGGAAGAAACTTTGGCTCCACCTTTCTCAAAGGTGGAAGAAGAGGAAGAAACTTTGGCTCCACCTTTCTCAAAGGTGGAAGAAGAGGAAGAAACTTTGGCTCCACCTTTCTCAAAGGTAGAAGAAGAGGAAGAAACTTTGGCTCCACCTTTCTCAAAGGTGGAAGAAGAAGTCGAAACGGAAGAAGAAGATGAAGAAGAGGAAGAAGAGGAAGAAGAGGAAGAGGAAGAAGAAGAAGAAGAAACTTTGGCTCCACCTTTCTCAAAGGTGGAAGAAGAAACTTTGGCTCCACCTTTGTTAAAGGTGGAAGAAGAAACTTTGGCTCCACCTTTCTCAAAGGTGGAAGAAGAAACTTTGGCTCCACCTTTCTCAAAGGAGGAAGAATATGAAGAAATCGAAATTGACGATATTACTTATTGTACCAATGATTCAGAAAATGGCTTTATTTATGCTGTATCAGAAAGCGGTGATGTAGGAGAAAAAGTAGGTTACATAAAAGACGGAGAGCCATTTTTCTATGAAGAAGAAGAATAAAACTCTAGTCAAAACAAAAAAAATATAAATATAATATAAATGTTTACTTTATGTACACCATCTATTATATATTTACTATTTTCCATAACTCAAATACTTATTGATTTGTACAAAGGTCTTTATAATACCGCTTTCATGAAAGTAATTGTTGCATCTATGGTAACTTTGTTATTGAATATATTATGTGAAAAAGGTTTAGATTTTGTATCGTGGATAATTGTATTTATTCCATTTATTTTAATGACAATTATGGTAAGTATGTTATTATACGTTTTTGGGTTAGATGCCGCTAGAGGCACTTTCGATTACACATGCAAAGACCAATCCGGCACAACTACGACAACTTCTTCTTCTACAAACAATTTAGAAGGTGTATCTACGGATGCGTATGGTAATATTATCATATATGATCCAGAATATAATCCTTTACAACGTCCTGTCTATTATTATTCGCCAAATATTATTGTGCCAAATCCGCATGCAAATGATGCAACAAGTTCAGTGTCAATTGTACATTATCAAGTACCTCCTACAGGATCTAGTAGCCCAGAATATACTAGTTGAAAAGTAAGTAATGTATAAAAGTAAGTAATGTAATAAAATAATTTAAAGAAAATTTATTTTATTAAGTATCATGGTTTTCACATATATTTTCGAAAGTTTCAAAACTGCTGCTGTATTTTTTCTTTTGAATGATTATTTGAAAAATAATTATCCACATCAACACAATGATTTTTTATTAACTATTTTTTTCAATGTCATGTATGTGTATAGTTATCTTCAGATGGGTTGCATGCGTTATGCTTCTTTTCTTTTTCATTTCACTACTAAAAAACAAAAATCAACATTGGAATTTATAAAAAATGGCGAAATTGTATTGTCAAAAAGTAGCGAAATTGTGGTGTCACTATCAAATGAGAAATATAATTATCCCACACACTACGATTTTGCATTGTATTGGGATTATGCATGTTCTTCTTCTTCTCCAAATGTAAAAATAATTCGCGATAATGTTGATCTAGAAGAAAAGTTGTTGGATTATGAACCATCCAATATAAAATTTTTACTTGTCGAAATATTTCTTGGTAATAAAAGTGTAAAATGCGATTTATCTACCAAAAATTTTAATTTTTATATAAAAGACAATATATTCGATATTTCATTTTTCACTTATTATTTACGATATCTTCATTCAGAAAAAATTTGTTTGCAAAACAATGATGAATTAAAAATAATGGAAATACGTATCATTGACGATAATGCTAATATAAAAACAATCGATTTTACAAAAGATAATTCTCAAATTATTTTATTGAACAAAAATGAGTATGAAATAATCAGCGGATGTGAACAATAATTAAAATAAAAAGGAATAATTAAAATAAAAAGGAATAATTAAAATAAAAAGGAATAATTAAAATAAAAAGGAATAGTATAAATGAATATTAACGAATATTATGACTCGTTATTGAATTTTAACGATTGTTGCTTAGATACAGATGTAAATTTAGTTGGTATACCAAAAAATAGTGAAGCGCAACAAGTAGCAAGGACAATTGAGGATACTTTTGTATACCCTAGTCCACAACCTTATCAATCCGCACCAAAAGCACCATTAGTTTATACAAAAATGTTAGATAGATTAATAGAAAGTATATGGTTAGAATTTGTTACAAATCCAAAAATAATCAGATTATTTGAGGCATTTAACTTTAATAATGGTAGACAAATGACAATACAACAATATGATTCTATAATTCAGGCTTGCATATTATTTTGGCGCGATAAAAATTTTGAATTATTTCAGCAAGATACTAAATTTTTATTTAATATGTGTATTAATGACTATATATGTGGTAAATTTTATGTTAGTTATAGGCGTTATGTTCAAAATAATTTAAATATTATTACTGATGTAAATGATCCTAATTTAGGAGCAAACGGATATACGCAATGGCTAGGAGGTTATATTGCTACAAGAACATTAGAAGATAGTACTGGTAATAAAACTATTGTATTTCCAGGAGATTATTCAATACTGGCAAGAACTGCTATGGATGAAGGAAAAAATTATGGAACATCCGGTTTTCAATCAAAAACAAGAAAAATTGCAACTACGTTTAGTGGAGAAATAGGTACTGATGTAACATTTCAGTTCATTATAGGGGAAATAGATACAAGTGTAACTGAAACAAAAACTATATTAGAAAATGGTAACACATTAGTTAAGATTACAGAAACAAATGTTATTGGACAAACAAAAATAAGTTCAAGTGAAACTGACCCACAAGGAAATATTATCAGTATGCATGTCGAATATGTAAATGGATTAACATGGAATATTGTGAATAATATTGACTTTGATTAATTTTTGCATAATATTATATAAAATAACTATGATTATATAATATAATAAAAACAATTTAAAAAAAAAATGATTTATTTAAATATAAATGTTATCCCAGTACAATACAATGGACACTGATACTGCTAGTTCCAGTAAGGAGACATTTCATTCATTATTAAAAAATTGGACGCTTTGGGCTCATCTTCCGCATAATACAGACTGGACATTAAAGAGTTATATTCCGATTTCTACATTTACTACTATTGAGGAAACAATTGGAGTGACTGAAACATTACCTTCGGTTTTAGTAGAAAATTGTATGTTGTTTATTATGAAGGAAGGTGTGAAGCCTATTTGGGAGGATCCGAACAATAGAAATGGTGGAAGTTTCTCTTATAAAGTTTCAAATAAAAATGTTTACAAGGTTTGGAAGGATCTGACTTATGTTCTCGTAGGTGGGACGATTAGTAAGCAGCAAGGTTTTGTCAATTGTGTTACTGGGATAACAATTTCTCCTAAAAAGAGTTTTTGTATTATAAAAATTTGGATGGCGGATTGTAATTTTCAAAATCCTTCTATTGTTACCAATGATGTAAGTGGATTAATACCACAAGGGTGCTTGTTTAAGAAACATATACCAGAGTACTAAATCCACCTTTTAAGAAAAGGTGGAGCCAAAATAAAAACTATTTTATCAACTTTTTAATAAAAAGCGGAGCCAAAACTTGGGTGTAAATAAAATTTATGAAGATATAATTTTAGCTAATATATTATTTTTATTTAATATGTAAGTCGCTATTAATCTATGATAACCATCAACTAAATGTGTTTCATTATTAATATTCAATATTATAATAGGTGGAATATAGTTATTATTTTTTATCATTTGAATCCAATAATTTACTGAATCAATATCTTTTATACCCCTAGGTCTATCGTTTATTGGATATGCTTCTTCTGGAGTATTTTTTAAACGATTTTTTTTAAATGAATGCATTTTTGATATCCATTGCATATAATTTATATATTTTTTTTTACAATTAAAAACATATGCGTTACATGCGTCATATTTATTTTTGAAAAAATTAAATTCAATATTTTGTCTTATAGAAGATGCAATTGTTTTTAATTCTATTAAATGTTTATTTATTTTTCTTTCAAACCACTCTATATTATTAATAACATT